>Ga0208271_100059_pt1 | contig 61930 bp, 48 predicted proteins | sample LakWasM111_LOW13_2_FD_183927 | JGI IMG/M metagenome (GOLD analysis project Ga0208271, IMG submission 183927) | Freshwater sediment methanotrophic microbial communities from Lake Washington under simulated oxygen tension - Sediment Metagenome... | ecosystem: Environmental > Aquatic > Freshwater >...
GGCGGCAATTATCAAACCTTGATGAACGAGGCGTTACGGCAATTTGCCCAAGGCATAACGCTGGCAGATGTCGTGCGTGAGACCATTCGCAAGGAATTGCATCAGGCTTGAGTGGCTGCAATTATTAATAGGAAAAACGGCTTGCATTCAAAATTTCTGCGTACTAAAGTTCGCTTTGATGTCAATCAAAGGGAATAAGCCAGTGACCGGCGCAACAATGCCAAAGCGGGTTATCGTCTATGCCCAGGAAAGCGGAAAGGAACCCTTTACCGAGTGGCTTTATAACTTGCAGGATGTCATCGTGCGAAAACGTATCCTTGCTCGCGTTTCCCGTTTACAACAAGGCAACCATGGCGATTGTGAGCCGGTCGGCGAAGGTGTTAGCGAATTGCGATTATTTTTCGGTTCCGGCTACAGGGTTTATTTTGGAGAACAGGGTAAGCAAATTGTCGTCCTGCTCTGCGGCGGCGACAAGGGAAGCCAAAGCAAAGACATTGATCAAGCCAAAACCTATTGGCGGGAGTATCTAAACCATGAGCACTTATAGAACGATTGGCGAAGTTGAAGAACAATACCTTCGCGACCATCCCGAGGAAGTGGACGATTATATTACCGTCCTCTTCGACGAATATGCTGAAAGCGGCGACACCGCCGCCCTGTTGTCCTCCCTGCGCGTAGTCAGTCGAGTGAAAGGAGTAAGCCGGGTCGCTGAAGCTTCCGGCTTAAGCCGCAAGGGTGTGCAAAAAGCCCTTTCGGAGAACGGCAATCCGCAATTTAGCAGCGTCAACGCCATTATGCATGCAATGGGTTACCGGCTGACGCCGCAAAAACTTCCTGCGGCGAATCATGCTTCTTAATCTTTAAGGAACTCGTTGAGTTTGTTCGTGCTGTCGAAATTTGGTAGAGGGGGCGCATTGGGCACCATTTGCAGATTTTAAAATATCGACGACATCGGGAATGGGCGCGATGCGCGCCCTACTTGGCTGATCCAAAGAAGGGTCGCACTACTGCCTCTATTACTTAACGCCTATTAGTTTTAGTGATTCCCCCTGATCTGACCGAGCAACTTAGAATTTTGGCTAGATACGTTTTCTGATAGAATCACGCGGTTAAAAATGATACCAACCCAGTATTGAAGAATTATCATGCCTAGGACGAAACGTGCTCATATGATGCGACTCACGCAATGTAAATTTGAAGGACTTCCTGGATTCAAAACTCTTGACCTTAATGACATCGACGCAATTACCACCTTGATTGGTCCGAATGGAGCGGGCAAGAGCAGCGTTCTGAGGGTGTTGAACTTGGCGATCTCTATCCTTAACCGCGAAACGATATACGACGATCTCCCCGAACATGATACATGGCATCGATTCACGGCTGCTACGCTACGTTTTCGGAGCAATACTCCGAAGCCACTTCGACACTTTGCTGAGCACCTAGAAGAGACTATCGACGAGGTCGAGATCGAAATCAAATGTAATGAAACCACATTCTTGTTACAGAGCGTCCGCTGTGGAGATAGGGCTATGGAGTTTCCGCAGCCTCAAGTCACACGAACCGCTCTCACCCAACACGGGGAAGCCATTGCACAAAACGCCAGTGAATTAAATAATTTATCATCAAAAAACATTCGGGAGATAGCTGTAGATCAGCGCGATCGTCATTTTGCACAAACCGAACAACTAAAAAAGACGCTTGAGCAACAAAAATTGGAGCTAACAACTAAGGATGCGGTGATAGCCCAAGTATCAAACAGTGAATCACCGTTACAATTCACATTCCGCGAGATCGATGCTTTTCTGGCCGATTTCGAATTTCCTTCCGTGGTGGATATCCCTGCCCGACAATCTCCAGATGTCGAGATTCCTATGCTGATTGGTGAGCTAATGAAGCTCAAGAAAGGTCGTAAACCCCAAGTAGCCAAGTATAAAGATGCTACAGAGAGTCTTAACCATCTCTTGCAAGCCGATGTTGATCTGTCTGAAATTGACGGGCAGGAGGAGCTGCATATCAACGGTGTTCCATACCAGAAAGCGTCGTCTGGTACGGAAACAACCCTAGCGTTTTTCGGTTTAACCAAACTCGGTGAGCCGAACTGCTTGATACTATGGGATGAGCCTGAGAACGGACTTCACCCAACCCGAAGGAGTCGGCTGTTAGATCTTATGTTCAATGATAAGCGGCAGTTCATCCTTGCAACCCACGCTTCCGAACTCGCCCCAGTGTTCAATTCACAAGGAGCGGTCTTCCAATGCTCATCTTTTTATGACTCGAACGACTTTAACGTTAGGCTGAGCGTACAGCGGGTTGCAAATCGCAGAGATGCATTCGTAGCATTAGAAGCGCTCGGGGTGCATCCAGCGAAAACATTGTTCACGACGAACGTAGTTATTTGGGTTGAAGGTCCTACCGAACTGTTCTTTTATCGGCACTGGCTCGGAGCGCGTCTCGCTAAACATAATATTACCGAAGGGTTTCACTATACTTTCATGCAGTACGGTGGAGCGCTGATTTCATACTTATCAGCTGCCGACAAATGTCAATTTGAGTCCGCTTTCGACTTACTTAGCCTTTGTCGACATCCGGTAATAATCGTCGACTCTGATCTTCGAGAAGCTCCAGGTGATCGCACCGCTCAAGACTTTCTGAAGCCTGGGGCGGCGCGTCTCCTTCAGAACATTGAAGAGTTGAATAAACAGCGCCCAAATGCGGCTCTCTTTCGGTGGACCGGTGGTCGAGAGGTTGAGAATTACTTGCCTGTTTCAGCCATAGTGCATGCGATACGAACTCTCTGGAAAGATGCAGCTAATTACCCTGATTTATTTGAAGGAAACGAATTTACCATTGGGCAATACGATTCGTACCATAGCGCTATTACTGACTATCTGATCAAGTCCGATGTTACCAATGAGAACAAAACAGATCCCACTAACCCATTAGCTAAGGGAAAAAGTATTTGGGGCTCTAATAATAAAGTTGAAATGATGCGTTGTGCATTAAAGTCTACCAGCCTCACCGAGGCCCAACTTCAGTGGAATTGCAGTAAACTGCTCGATAACATCGAACGATTTGTCTTATCGAAATGCGAATCAAACGAGTATCTGTAGAACGATGGAAATGACGGTTTGTTTAGTTATTTAGTCCAGCGCGTAGGACGGGGTTTGCAACCCTGTCCCTAATGTTTCCACGATGTCCGAGCTAAGCCGCTACATTTAACCAACGCCTTACATTTCGGCTGGGGCAACATGCCACCATTCGGCTATAAAGCGTGTAAAATAGGCCGGTCATATTGTTTGATGTTTAACGTGTTGCGTTATACTATTGCCCCCATGATTCAAACATTTCGTTGCAAACACACCGCTGCTCTTTTTTCGGGTAAAGAATCCCGTAAGTGGGCGACTGCATTCCAACTATTGGCATTGCGGAAGCTGGAAATGTTGAATGCCGCGCACACCATTGAGAACTTGCGTAGTCCACCGGACAATCGGTTGGAGAAGCTGTCGGGTGACCGGGCCGGGCAATGGAGTGTCCGCATTAATAACCAATGGCGCATTTGTTTCCGCTTTGAAAATGGATGCGCTTATGACGTTGAAATTATCGATTACCACTGAGAGGGGACTATCATGACTATTCGTATTGAAGACCTGGATAATATGGATTTTTCCGACGTGACGACCGGCGATGTTTTACGGCCTATTCATCCCGGCGAAATTTTGCGAGAGGAGTTTTTGATTCCTTTGGCTATGACCGCGCATGCGTTGGCACTGGCGCTTAAGGTTCCCGCGCCCCGCATTAACGACATTGTGCGCGAAAGACGCGCCATTACCCCCGACACGGCGCTACGCTTGGCGCGTTATTTTAGTACGACAGCGGATTTTTGGATGAGTTTGCAAATCGCTTATGATTTGCGGGTGGCGAAACAACAAATTTCGGCTGTCATTGAGCGTGAGGTTTTACCGCGCGAGGCGGCTTAAGTAGACTGAGTGCTTAGGCGATACCCAATAAAGAATATACCCAGCATATCCGATTTTTTTATTCACCACGAAGACACGAAGGACACGAAGTTTATGTTTTTTCTTCGTGCTCTTTGTGTCTTCGTGGTGAGAGAAAATACGTAATTCGGGTATGCTCTTTCATGGAAATGACCTTAGTTCTGAAGATTTATTGCCCTTTCAAAATTTAAAGCCTACAGTCCATATCAACATAGTATCTACTTCAGGAGGCAATATGCTTGTAAACACTAAAATCCAGAAATGGGGCAATGGCTTGGCGCTTCGGGTTTCCGGGTTATTGCGGGACATACCTCATTTTCAATCGGGCGATGAAGTGCAAATCGAGGTCAATGAAGAAGGCTTTGTCGTGAAAAAGGTTAAACCATCAAGACAAGCCATGCCCTTTAGCGAAGATGAAATCATTAAGGGCTTGAACCCGGATCATGCCGAGTTGGCGGTTACCAGCCTTTTAGAAGCAGAATATGACTAAAGAGCAGCCCTATATTCCCGATAGAAGGGATGTTGTTTGGCTGGATTTTGAACCCCAGAAAGGTAAAGAGGCGGGAAAGTATCGCCCCGCACTGATTCTGTCGTCCAAAGCCTATGCAAAACAATCAGGGCTGGTTATCTGTTGCCCTATCAGTACCAGCATTAGAAACACGCTTTCCGAAGTCCCTGTTTCAGGGCTGGATAAGCCCTCTGTCGTGGCATCATCTATTGTGCAAACGCTGTCGTGGCGGGAGCGTAAGGTTAAATTCATTTCGACCGCCGACCAAACCTGTTTCACGGCTGTTTTGCAAAGGTTATTGCCCTTACTGGGTTTTAATGAGATGTTGTAACTTCAAGGCAGGCGACCAACTTAAGGAGGGGCGCTGCCTAAGTTAAGCGTATTGACACCGTAGGAGCGGGCCATGCCTGCGACATTTGGACGGCAGTGCTAGTTTTACGGTTTCGTCGCGGGCATGGCCCAATGGCCCCGCCTTAAGTGGAAAGCTTAAGGGCATACCGCTAATATTTACGAGTCATCAACCTGATCGGCCAACGCAGCCAGTTTCTTAACCAACTCTGACAATTGCTCTGGGCTTTCCGCCCGCACCGTCGCATGCGCCACTTTCCGCCCTTTGCGCGGCGCTTTATCGTAAAGATGCAAATGCGCATGGGGAATTGCCAACAGTTCTTCAGTCTTCGGCAGTCCGCCGATGAAATTAACCATCGCCGCGTTGCCTACCGGCGCGGTTGAGCCTAACGGCAAATCCAGAATCGCCCGCAAATGATTTTCAAACTGGCTGGTTTCCGCGCCTTCAATCGTCCAGTGGCCGGAGTTATGCACCCTTGGCGCAAACTCGTTGACAAGCAGCTGGCCGTTTATTTCGAACAGTTCCAAAGCCAATACGCCGACATAATCCAGCGCTTCCATTAAGCGGGATACATAGCTTTCGGCCTGTTGCTGCATCGGATCATCCGCACGGCATTCGGAAACGCGCAGGATGCCGCCGCGATGCAGGTTTTCCGATAACGGGTAGAACACAATCTCCCCAGAAACGTTGCGCACGGCGATAATGGACACTTCGCGGTTAAACGGCACGAAGGCTTCGACGACTGCCGGGACGCCTTGCAACAGCTCCCAAGCGGTTGTTAAATCATCCGCCGATTTGAGCAGGGACTGGCCTTTGCCGTCGTAGCCTTGGGTGCGGCTTTTTAAAATAGCGGGGTAGCCGATGGTGGTCATGGCTTGTTCCAGGCTTTCCAGACTATCCACAGCCGCATAATCCGGCGTAGGAATGTCGAGTCCAAAGAAAAAACTTTTTTCGATCAACCGGTCCTGGGCAACGGCCAGGGCTTTCGGGGAAGGGTGTACTTGGGTGTGAGAGGCCAGAAACTCCGCAACTTCAGCCGGGACGTTCTCGAATTCGTAAGTGACCACATCGGCGCGTTCCGCCAGTTGCGCCAGCAGTGCCGGATCGTTGTAGTCGCCGATCAAAGGTTCGCCCAGCTTGTTGGCACAGGCATCGGCGGAGGGGTCGAGAAAAATAAAATCCAGTCCCAAAGGTATGCCTGCCAATGCGATCATTCTGGCAAGCTGGCCTGCGCCCAGTACACCCACTCTCATAATTCGTCCCCCGGTCTTGGATCGGAATGCGCCAGCACCGATTCGGTTTGCTCACTTCTAAAATTGTTTAATGCGTCCTTATATTGGACATGTTTGTTACTGATAATGGCCGCGGCCAGCAAGGCCGCGTTGATAGCGCCCGCTTTACCTATCGCCAAGGTGCCGACCGGGATACCGGCAGGCATTTGTACGATCGACAGTAAGGAATCCATGCCGTTTAGGGCTTTGGATTGCACCGGTACGCCCAGCACCGGCACGGCTGTCTTCGCGGCCGTCATGCCCGGTAAATGCGCGGCTCCGCCCGCTCCGGCGATAATCACTTCCAATCCTTTGCCTTCAGCCGCTTCCGCATAATCGAACAGTTTATCCGGTGTGCGATGCGCCGAAACGACTTCAACTTCGTGGGGGATGCCGAGCCGCTCCAGTGTTTCCGCGGCAAAGCGCATGGTTTCCCAGTCGGACGTCGAGCCCATGATGATGCCAACCAATGCGGTCATGTGTTACTCCTAATTAAGCAGGTAATCATAAATGTCTAATAGTTATCACGAAGGGTGCATAGTTCAAAAAATCAAAGCCGCGTAGTATCGCATAAACGCCGGTATGTTCATCTTTATACACAAGTATTTTAAGAGTCGTCATTCCGGCAGGGATTGCCGGAATCCAGGTCACAGGGATGTGAACGCTTGATTTATCTAATCAACTCCTATTTTGCAAGACTTATTGTTTGCTTCGGCATTGCCGTCCATGGCTTCCGGATTCCGGCAAGCCCTGCCGGGACGATGCGGTTAATAAGTCAAGTAGGGTACGCTGTGCGTACCTTGTCGATGAATAAAACAGTAAATGGTACGCATAGCGTACCCTACGAACCCAACCCTATGCCTAGTTTTCGTCATCATCGCCGCTATCAAGCCCCGCCTGTTCGGTGATGCTTTTAGGAAAGGCCTTTTTGACTTTAACGCCCAGCTCAACAAAACTGCCGGCTTGGCGAATCAGGTTGCCGTTGCCCTGGGTCAGTTTATTCATCACGCCGTCATAGGTGCTGTTGACGGTGCTTAACTGCTTGCCCAGTTTATCCAGGTCATCGACAAAGCCGCGGATTTTGTCGTAAACGATGCCTGCCTTATCGGCGATAGCGCGGGCATTTTCGTTTTGGCGTTCATAACGCCAGATGTTTTCGATAGTGCGCAAGGTGGCTAATAAAGTCGTCGGCGTGACCACAATGATTTTATGCTCGAAGGCTTCGGCAAATAAGCGCTCATCGGCCTGGAATGCGGCGATAAAGGCCGCTTCAATCGGCATGAATAACAGCACGAAATCCAATGACCTTAAGCCTTTTAAGTCCGAATAATTCTTGTTGTTGAGTCCCTTGATATGTTCCCGAACCGCATCGGTATGCTGTCTTAATGCTGTGACGCGTTCCTGATCGTCTTCGCTTGAGCAATAGCGCTCGTAAGCCAGCAGCGACACTTTGGAGTCGATAACCACATCTTTGCCTTCGGGCAGGCGGACGATCACATCCGGCTTGAACAGCCGGTTATCTTCATCCCGGAATGCGCCTTGCGTTTCGTACTCGATGCCTTTACGCAGTCCCGATTTTTCCAGCACTTTTTCCAGGATCATCTCGCCCCAGTTGCCTTGGGCTTTTTTGTCGCCTTTGAGGGCGCGAGTCAGGTTGAGGGCTTCCTGGTTCATTTGCGCGGTATCGCGGCGCAACGAGACGATTTCTTCACGCAAGGAAATGCGGTCCTTGTTCTCGTTGTCGTAAACCGTTTCGATGCGCTGCTTGAATTCGCCCAGCTGCTCCCTTAGCGGGGCGACGATATGATCCAGGCTGGTTTTATGGTGTTCGGTGAATTGCTTGCTGCGGTCGTCGAAAATCTTGCCGGCGAGGTTTTCAAACTGGGTGTTCAGGCGCAGTTCTGCGTCCAGCAGCAATTTTAATTTTTCCGCGGTATTTTTCGCCTGCTCATCCATGCGGGTCTGCAATTGCGCATTCTCGGTCTTGGTCTCGATAAACAGTTGCTGTAACTGCTTGAATTCGGCTTCTCGGTTTTGAAATTGCTTTAGCTTTTCTTCGGATACGGCAAGGTCGGTCGAAAGCTGACGGATCAGGGTTTTATCCCTGCCGCTCAACAGGCGCATTGTGAATGCGCCGATTAAGAAACCTATTAACGCCAGTACCAGCGGTGGAATGCTGTTCATGCTGCTTAAAATTACAAACGCTTGAATACGGCTTCTGCAATATCCAATGTTTTTTCCAGATCTTCATCGCTGTGCGCAGCAGAAACAAAACCGGCCTCAAACGCAGACGGCGCCAGATAAACGCCTTGCTCCAGCATCGCATGGAAAAAGCGCTTGAACAGGTCCTGGTCGCATTGCATGACCTGGGCGAAGCGGCTCACTTGAGTTTCCGCACTGAAAAACAGTCCGAACATGCCGCCGACGCTGTTCGTGGTCATCGCGATACCGGCTTGAGCGGCACGAGCTTTCAGGCCTGACGTCAGCTTTTCGGTTTTTTCTGTCAATGCCTGGTAAAAACCCGGCAGGGCGATCAATTCCAGCGTTTTTAAACCGGCAGCCATCGCGACGGGATTGCCTGACAGCGTACCGGCCTGATACACCGGGCCGAGCGGCGCAAGATGTTCCATGATTTTACGCGAGCCGCCGAAAGCGCCGACCGGCATGCCGCCGCCGATGATTTTGCCCAGCGTGGTCAAATCCGGCTTAACATTATAGAATCCCTGCGCGCCGTTTAGGCCGACTCTAAAGCCGGTCATCACTTCATCAAAGATCAACACACTATTATAGTGGTCGCAAACCTCGCGCAAGCTTTCCAGAAAACCGGGTTCGGGCGGAATGCAGTTCATGTTGCCGGCGACCGGCTCGACGATGATGCAGGCGATTTGCTCGCCGCATTCTGCAAACAGCGCTTTGACCGATTCGCTATCGTTATAGGTTAAAGTGATGGTGTTTTCGGCAACGGAAGCCGGTACGCCGGGAGAACTGGGCACGCCAAAGGTCAACGCGCCGGAACCGGCCTTGACCAATAGCGCATCGGAATGGCCGTGATAACAGCCCTCGAATTTGACGATTTTATCGCGTCCGGTGTAGCCTCGGGCCAAGCGAATCGCGCTCATGGTCGCCTCGGTGCCGGAGCTGACCATTCTGACCAGTTCGATGGACGGCATCAGTTCGCAGACTTTTTTAGCCATCAACGTTTCGATTTCGGTTGGCGCGCCGAAGCTCAAGCCCTTTTCGGCTGCCTGTTTGACCGCTGCAATGACTTCCGGATGAGCATGGCCCAAGATCATCGGCCCCCAGGAGCCGACATAATCGATATAGCGGGCGCCGAAACTGTCGTAGATATAAGCGCCCAGGGCATGGTCGATAAAAACCGGCGTGCCGCCCACGCCGCTAAAGGATCGTACTGGCGAATTCACGCCGCCCGGAATTACAAGTTTTGCATCGGAAAATAACGCGGTTGCTTCAGTCATGGTTCTTTAATTTAATGCCAAGGAGAGTGTGTGTGCCGTAAGCCTGCCGGGAGCAGACGGGGCGTGAGAGTTAAATTTATGGCGTAAAGGATAGGATAACTTTGCGATGATTGAAAGTTTATCCTTGCTTGTTCAATAAGCGCCTTGAAAAATAACGCTTTTAAAGTTACGCTCTGAATCGCGTAGCGGATAGTAGGGAGTCGGCGGAAAACCGATCATTATTCGACGACTGCCGGAATGACGCCTGCCCCCCGCTTTATACCGGATCGACGCCGACATTCAAGCTTAACAACAGACAGAAAATAGCCGCTTTATCGCCGTCCGAAAAAAATGGTGATACCCTGATAATCAGGCTATTATCCATAACCCGTAGCGTGATAAACAGATAAAATCAAACAGAGGCTTATGTCAACCCCATTGTCGCCGCCGGAATACCCGAAACGTAATTTTCTCTCCTCGTTAGGCATTATCATTGCAGTCATCGGCGTTTCCGAAACACTGGCCCTATGGCTGCTTGATGCGACTCATCAATGGGGTATTGTGTTGTCGCCGGTACAGGATACCGTTTTCAACATCGTTTTGCTGACGCTGCTCAGTTCGCCGCTGATATGGTTTTTGGCGGTACGGCCGCTGGTCTTGCAGATCGTTCAGGAACAGACGACATCCAATAGAGAACTGCTGGACGCTCTGAAAAATCACGTTCTGGTCAGTATTGCCGACGATCGGGGGCGCATTGTCTATGCGAATGACATGTTCTGCGAAGTCTCCGGATATTCCCGCAATGAACTGACCGGACAAGATCATCGTATTGTCAATTCCGGCCATCACGATCAGGATTACATTCGCAACATGTGGAACACTATCGCCGAAGGCCATGTATGGCGCGGGGAGTTTTGCAATCGCCGTAAAGACGGGGAATTGTATTGGGTGGACAGCACTATCGCGCCCCTGCTGGATAACACCGGCAAGCCTAAGCAATACATTTCGATACGCCGGGACATTACCAAGCGCAAAGCCAATGAATTAAAGCTGACGGCGCTTAAGCGCGCGTTGGACGCCAGCACTGAGATGATTCTTATCACCGATGCGGAGGGATTCATTCAATACGCCAACCCGGCGCTGTGCCAGTTTACCGGCTGGGCGGAGGAGGCGCTGATGGGACAAAAACCCTATGTGCTGGACAGTTCTGCCGCCGATCGGCAAGCCCTGTCCGATATGCAAAGCAGGCTCCATTGCGGCGAACCCTGGTCCGGTCGGCTGCGGGGACGCCGTCGAGACCACGCGTCCGTCTCTTCCCCGCATCCTGCGGACAATGTGCCGGAATCGGCGCGCGCAAACGACAGCGGTAACGGACAAACCGCGGAGGACGCGCAGGAATATTGGGCCAAAACCAATATTACCCCGATTCTGACCGCAAACGGCACGCTGTCCGGCTACGTACAGATTCAGCATGATGTCAGCAAGCAGGTCGAAGAGGAGGCTGCTTTGCAAATCGAAAGCGACGATACCGCGGCCCGCCTGGCAATCTCCGAGGCGCTGCATCAATCCTTGACGCTGGAACACTGTTTCGTTCAGGTGCTGGATATTCTGTTCACGCTCAAATCTTGCGACCGGCAACAGAAGGGCGGCGTGTTTCTGCGGGTACAAGATGGCGAGTATCTGGAGAAGTTCGCGGTATGCGGCAAATTCGACGACATGGCGCAGCGCATCGAATTTGGCGACGGCCTGTGCGGACAAGTCGCGGTTTCAAGAAAATTCATCGCTGCCGATCAGTGCGGTTGCGACTCGCAGCGGCACGGCCACTACGTCGTGCCCATTGCTTCCGGCGAGGACATTCTCGGCGTACTGTTTATTTTTACCGATGCCTACCCGGTGCAAAACGAGTCCCGCATTGCCATGCTCAGGGAAGTCGGCGAAATGATGGCGCTGGCGCTGCTCCAGGATCAGGCCAATGCCTCGCTGGAAGCGGCGCGTGATGCCGCCTTGCAGGTCGCGCATACCAAGACCGAGTTTTTGGCCAATATGAGTCATGAGATTCGCACGCCGATGAACGGCGTCTTGGGCATGCTGGATCTTTTGCAGGATACGCAACTGTCTCGCGAGCAATGGGACCTGATCGATATTGCGTCAAATTCGGCGGAATCGCTGTTAACCATCATCAACGATATTCTGGATTTTTCCAAACTGGAGGCGGGCAAAATCGAGTTGGAGCAAATCGAGTTTAACTTGCCGGATTTAGTGGAAGAAGTTTGCACCTTGTTGTCCAGTCGCGCGCACAGCAAGGGCCTGGAATTAAACTGCTTTCTGCCGACCAATTTACCGTTGCGTTGGCAGGGCGATCCCACCCGTATCCGGCAAGTGCTCACCAACCTGATCGGCAATGCCGTTAAATTTACCGAACAGGGCGAGGTTTCTGTAACAGTAAGGTTACAGAAACCAGACGATGCCGCCGAAGCTGCTCCCGACAGCTTTCCGGCATACACGCCATCCCTGGCGATTGCCGAACCTGTTCCTGACAGGTTTTCGGCATACACACCTTCCCTGGCGATACTACGTTTTGAGGTGGTCGATACCGGGATCGGTATTACCGCGGAGGCGCAAGCGCGCCTGTTTCAGGCTTTCTCGCAGGCCGACAGTTCCACCTCGCGGCGTTACGGCGGCACCGGGCTTGGCCTGTCGATCAGCAAGGATCTGGTCATGCTGATGAACGGCAACATCGGCGTTGAAAGCGTCTTGGGACAGGGCTCGCATTTTTGGTTTAGCTTGCCGATGGCGGCGATGGATAACGAGGCGCCGGCCCCGCAGGCTAATTTTTGCGACAAGCGCGCGTTGATAGTCGACGATAACGCAACCAACCGCATGATTTTGACGCACTACTTAAGCAACTGGGGTTTTACTTTAAGCGAAGCGGACAGCGGACCGGCGGCGCTGGTTGAACTCGAAGCCGCCGCTTTGCGAAACGAACCTTATCATTTGCTGCTGTCGGATATGCAAATGCCGGACATGGACGGCTTCGCCCTGGCGCGCGCCATTATCGAAAAGCCCGCTATTGCCGATACGCCGCGCATTCTTTTATCCTCGGGCTGTATCGGCTCGCAAGCCGAAAGACTTGTGTCGGGATTTAGCCAAAGCCTGTTAAAACCGGTACGACAATCGCAATTGTTCGATGCCGTTATCGATGCCTTAAAGCTTCCCGGTCAGAAAACCGCGCCGGCGGCCAAGGCGAAAAAAGAGGCCTTGCTCAATTACAGCGGCAAACGCGTGCTGGTGGTGGAAGACAACAAGGTCAACCAAAAAGTGATACTGTCCCAGCTCGCCAAGTTCCAGCTTAAGCCCGATTTGGCCAATAACGGGCAAGTGGCCTTGGATCAGCTGACGCGCCAAGCCTACGACTTGGTGTTTATGGATTGCCAAATGCCGGTTATGGACGGTTACGAAGCGACGCGCGCTTTGCGCGAACGGGAAATGGAAGAAGGCGGATTACGTACGCCGATCACCGCGCTGACCGCCCATGCCTCGATAGGGGAACGCGAAAAATGCCTGTCCGCGGGCATGGACGATTACCTTAGCAAACCCGCCAGCCGAGCCGATCTGGCGGTGGTTTTGGTGCGCTGGCTGGGCGAACCCGCCGCGCCTGACGTTGCGCTGGCGCAGGATAATTCTGATGAAAGCGCAATCCCTAACAGTCCTCCGCAGGCAAACAGCAAGGCCGACGACGGGGAGGCTTCAACAGCCTGTTGGGATGAAGCCGCTGCGCTTAAACGGCTGGATGACGACCATGATTTATTGTCCGAGATGATAGATTTATTTCTCGAGGAAGCGCCTGCGTTTATGGCAGAACTGGCGGCCGCGCTGTCTCGAACCGATCTGCCGGCGGTGGCCGATGCAGCTCACGCTATTAAGGGCATGGCCGGACATTTTTGTGCCGAAAAAATAATCGGTGTTGCGGTAAAATTGGAGCGCGCCGCCCGAAAGGCTTCCGCTCCTGCCTCTGACCCACATCCTGTAGGCAATGACGCAGATACCGATTTTCAGTCGATGGCGAAGGACTTGACTCAGTCTACGCTGGATTTAGTCGAGACTCTGCTACAAAGAAAAGAACAAAATTAATGAATATCGAATTCAATCTTAATGAATTAAAAGCCGCCGACCGCTTGCCTTCCCCTTCGGGAACGGCGCTCGCTATCATCCAGCTTGTGCAACAACACGACGTCACCGTACAGCAGGTCAGCCAACTGGTAAAAGTCGATCCGGCCCTGAGCGGACGTATCTTGCGCTTCGCCAATTCGGCCGCGTTCGGGGCCAGGCGGCCCATCGCCGATGTGCAAACGGCAGTCATGATGATGGGCATGCAGACGGTGCGCGATTTTGCCTTGAGCCTTTCGTTAATCGGCAATAACAGCAAGGGCCGTTGTCAGGGCTTCGATTACGAAGCCTACTGGTCGCGATCCCTGGCGATCTCGGTATCCATCGCGGCGCTCACTGCCAGGGAAATCACCGTAATACCGGCGGAATCGTTTACCTTGGGGCTGCTTAGCGATATTGGCAGTCTCGCTCTGGCGACCGCCTGGTCGGAGATTTACGGCGAATGTCTCAGTATGGCGGAGGGCAAACAGCTTCTTGCGTTGGAGCGCGAACGGTTCGCCATCGATCATAACGCCTTGAGCTTAATGTTGTTGGCCGACTGGGGGTTTCCGACGGTATTTCTGGACGCGCTGAAACTGAGCTTTGAGATGAAGGTAGCGGGTCTTACTCGAACCGACCAGTTTGCCAGACAACTGATTTTCGCCCGGCTGATCGGAAACTACTGCGTGGCCGACGAAGCCCATCGCGCCGTGCTGTTGCCGTATTTAACGGCGGAGGCCGAACTTCATGCTCTGGACGAACCGGCTTTGCTTGCGTTTATCGACGAAACCATCGAGCTTTGGTATGAGTGGGGAAAGCTGATTGACGTAAAAACGGATGTGCGCCAGCCCCTGCTAAAAACCGTCGATACCTTGGAATCGGATTTATTGGGTTTAAATTTGTTGCTGGTCGATGACGATCCCATGATGCTGGCGCGCCTTTCCAAGCAGCTCGCCGCGGCCGGTAATCAGGTTGCGGTATGCCGCAACGGGGAGGCGGCGCTAAAGTATGTCATTGAACATAAACCGCAAATGGTGATTACCGATTGGCGCATGAAACCGATGGATGGTTTGGCCCTTTGCAAGGCGCTACGGGCATCGGTCTTTGGTAAAAACATTTACCTGATCATGCTCACCTCGACGGAAGACGAGGATGCGCTGGTTGAAGCCTTCGATGCCGGTATCGACGATTATGTGACCAAGCCGATTAGCCTGCGCGTGTTGCTGGCGCGCCTTAGGGCCGGGCAGCGCATCATCACCCTGCAAAACGAACTGGAAAAAGAGAGCCGGGACATCCAACGCTATACGGCCGAGCTGGCGGCAGCGAATCGCCGTCTTAAATCGATGGTGAACACTGACGTGCTGACCGGCTTGCCCAATCGGCGCTACGCCCTTAACCGCCTGGAACAGGAGGCGGCGACGGCGCTACGCGCCAAACAACCGTTGAGTGTTTTAATGCTGGATTTGGATTATTTCAAATCGGTCAATGATACTTTGGGCCATGATGTCGGCGATCAGGTGCTTATTCATGCGGCCAACCTGATGCGCACAACTGCGCGCACCAACGATATTGCCTGTCGTCTGGGCGGCGAAGAGTTTCTGATCATCGCCCCCAACACCGATGGCAGCACCGCCCTATTGTTGGCCGAGCGGGTCCGCAATGCCATCGAACGCAACCAGCCGGTGGGATTGGAACTGCGTTACCCGATTACCGTCAGTATTGGCGTGGCAGGCTCTATGGGCGCTCAGCCCAGTTGGAAAGAATTGATGAAAAGGGCGGATGACGCTTTATATCTGGTCAAACAAGGCAATCGCAACGGCGTGCGGCTTGGATAGCAGTTCTAAGCCGACCAGCCGGCAATGCATCCGGCTAATCTTGCCAATCGGAGCGGTTGTGTTATCGTGCTTCTACTTTATTTAGTATAAACACGAGACCGGATAATGAATGTATTAGCTGTCTACAGCATCAAGGGGGGCGTCGGCAAAACCTCAAGTGCGGTCAATCTGGCCCACACGGCCGCCCGCAACGGTTACCGCACCCTGGTTTGGGATCTTGATCCGCAGGGAGCCAGCAGTTATTATTTTCGCATCAAGCCCAAGATCAAAGGCGGCAGCAAAGACTTGATCGCCGGAAAACGCGAGCTGGACGGCCTGATTAAAGGCACCGATTTTGAAAAGCTGGATTTATTGCCGGCCGATTTCTCGTTCAGAAACCTGGATTTGGTGCTGGACGCCAAGAAAAAGCCGACCCAGCAACTTAAAAAACTCCTGAAGCCCTTGGCGGAAGAATACGACTTTGTTTTTCTGGATTGTCCGCCCAATATCTCGCTATTATCCGAAGCCGTTTTTGAAGCCGCAGATATAGTGTTGTCGCCGATCATTCCTACCACGCTGTCGTTACGAACCCTCGAACAACTGGAAACGTTTATCGAGGATAATGACTTGCATCACCTTGCGCTGATTCCGTTTTTCTCGATGGCCGACCGGCGCAAAAAAATGCACCGGGACATTATGGACAGTCTGCTGGAGAGTCATCCCGAGATTTTAACGACGGCTATTCCCTATGCCAGCGACATTGAACGCATGGGCCTGGAGCGCATGCCGCTGGGCGGCTATATCAAGAAAAGCCAATCCACGCTTGCTTACGATGCCTTATGGCTGGAAATTATGGTTCGCGTTGCCAATCTCGAAAAGTAAATAAGTCGTTGGGCAAAAGTTTTCCGGCATGAGTGGGAGCGGCTCATGCTAAGGAACGAGCATGAAATAAAGTGGACAACAGTGTGCGGGAGGAGTGCAAGCTTTGCTTGCGCATGCAGGCGAAGCCTGCACTCCGACTATCGGCAACTTGCCTAAGTTATTCCATGCTCATTCCTAAGAAACTTATGAACGCCTACTTATAACGGCAATAATGGAACGTCGTTTTAATTGATACCTTATTCGCATCAATCTCTTGGAGTAAACCATGCCTAATAAACGATTTGTTATGAGCAAGCCTGTCTCTTCAATTACTGATGTTCCTACATTGGGCGCAACAAAAGAGGATTTTATCGGCGATTTTAAACGCTATTATGTGCATTCGCTGGGACGGGACGAGAATTTCCGATCATCGCCTTTTTATGCCTGCGAGGCGTTGTCGCTGTCTATCCGCGACCGGTTGATGGAGCGCTGGAAAACCACCTATAAAACCTATAACAGAATGGATAGTAAGCGGGTGTTTTATCTGTCGATGGAATTTTTGATGGGTAGAACCTTGAGCAATGCCATGCTTAATCTTGGCGTAATAGATGAAGCCACCCAAGCCATGCACGATTTGGGCATTGAAATCGAAGAACTGATTGACCGGGAACTCGATGCCGGTCTGGGTAACGGCGGACTGGGGCGTTTGGCGGCCTGTTTTATCGACAGTTGCGCGACGCTGCAATTGCCGGTGGTAGGCTACGGATTGCGTTATGAATACGGCATGTTTACCCAAACTATCGTCAATGGCGAACAGGTCGAAAAGCCGGATCACTGGCTGCGCCACGGCAATGTCTGGGAAATCGAGCGGCTGGAATATTCGTTACGCATCAAGCTTGGCGGCCATACCGAAATACAGACCGACGAACAAGGCAACCGCCGGATTTGCTGGATCAGCACCCATGATGTGTTGGCCGTCCCCTTCGACACGCCGATACCGGGTTATCAAAACAACACCGTCAATACCTTGCGCTTATGGAAAGCCGTGGCGACCGAGGAATTTAACCTGGATGAGTTCAACGCCGGCGATTATGCCGAATCGGTGGCCTCAAAAGTCACCGCCGAGCACATTACCATGGTGCTGTATCCCAATGACGCCAACGAAAACGGCAAGGAATTGAGGCTGCGCCAGCAGTATTTCCTGGCTTCCGCCAGCTTGCAAGATGTCCTTGCCCATTGGGTCAGGCAGCACGGCCATGAATTCGACAACTTCGCCGAGAAATGCTGTTTTCAGCTAAACGACACCCATCCGAGCATCGCCATCGCCGAACTGATGCGCCTGCTGATAGATGTGCATGGCCTGTCATGGGCTAAAGCCTGGGCAATCACCCGGCAAACCATGGCGTATACCAATCATACCCTGCTGCCCGAAGCGCTGGAAAAATGGTCGGTCAAGCTCATGCAACGGTTGTTGCCGAGATTGATGGAGATTATCTTTGAAATCAATGCCCACTTTATGTCGGAAGTCGCCGCGCATTGGCCCGGCGATAAAGCCCGATTGGGCAGGATGTCGATTATCGAGGAAGGGGCCGAGCAGCAGGTGCGCATGGCGTATCTTGCCATCGTTGGCAGTTTTTCGGTCAATGGCGTGGCCCAACTGCATTCCCAGTTACTGCAACAGGGCTTGTTTCGCGACTTTTATGCCTTATGGCCGCACAAATTCAACAACAAAACCAACGGCGTAACCCCGCGGCGCTGGCTGGCCTCGTGTAATCCCGAATTAGCCGCGTTAATCACCGAAACCATCGGCGACGGCTGGGTAACCCATCTGGATGAGTTAAAAAAGCTGGAGCCCTATGCCGAAGATGCGGAGTTCCGGAATCGCTGGCGGGCCATAAAACAGTATGCAAAACAGCGCCTGATTGAACACAAAAAGCAATATCTGGACATCCAGCTCAATCCCGATGCGCTGTTCGATATACAGGTTAAGCGTATCCACGAATACAAACGGCAGATTTTAAACGTGCTGCACGTCATTCATCTTTACGACCGCATCAAGCGCGGCGACACCGGCAACTGGGTTGCGCGTTGCGTATTGATCGGCGGCAAGGCTGCGCCGGGTTATGCGATGGCCAAAAGAACCATTAAACTGATTAACAATGTCGCCAATGTCATTAACTCGGACCCCGATGTCGGCGACAAGCTGACACTGTTTTTCCTGCCCGATTACCGGGTCTCGGGGATGGAAATAATCTGCCCTGCGGCCGATCTTTCCGAGCAGATTTCCACCGCCGGAAAAGAAGCCTCCGGCACCGGCAACATGAAACTGATGATGAACGGGGCGTTAACTATCGGCACGCTGGATGGCGCCAATATTGAAATCAGGGAAGAAGTCGGCGACGAAAACTTTTTCCTGTTCGGCCTGACCGAACAGCAGATTGAAGCAAGGCGGGAGCATTACGACCCTTATGCGATCATCGACCAGGATGAAGATTTGCAGCGGGTGATGAATCTGTTGGAAAGCGGGCATTTCAACCAGTTTGAACCGGGGATATTCGACGACTTGATCGCATCGATTAAAAGCAAGTTCGATCCGTGGATGACCATCGCGGATTTTAGAAGCTATATCGATGCGCAAAAACGCGTGGAAGCCGCCTATCAGGACAAAGACCACTGGACCCGGATAAGCATATTAAACTGCGCAAACAGCGGCAAATTTTCCACCGACAGAACCATCGGCGACTATAACCGGGACATCTGGAAATTGGAGCCGGTGCCGGTGCAATATCCATAAACCTGAAAAAAACCATTTCGTCCACGAAAAGCACGAAAAGCACGAAAATTTTCAAAAGAGATGTCAGGTTGAGGCAGTCAGCCAAGGGATGAATGGATAAGTTAATATAACGTACCGATTTATTTCGTGTCTTTCGTGCTTTTCGTGGACAAGCTGAGTTTTTCAGGATTATTGTTGATGACAGGCAAACTCAAGCTGTACTATGCAGCTCCCGATTAACTACCCGAGGCCATCATGAAGCCAGACAGCGCCGCAATCAGAAAACGATACGACCGCATCGCCCCGTATTTCGAGGGCATGGAAGCGGTCATGGAAGGGTTGTTTTTTAAAAGCTGGCGGAAAAAATGTTGGGCCAAGGTCGAAGGTCATCATATCCTTGAAGTCGGCGTAGGAACGGGCAAGAATTTCGATTATTACCCCAAGGATGCCCGAATAACCGCGATTGATTTTAGCGAGCAAATGCTAAAGTACGCGGCGCAGAAACGGGATAGGAAAAACATCAAGGTCGACCTGGAGCTGATGGACATTCAGTCGTTATGCTTCGCCGATAACAGTTTCGACACGGTTATCTGTTCGTTTGTATTTTGTTCGGTGCCGTCGGCGGTAAAGGGCTTGAAGGAAGTTTACCGGGTCTGCAAACCGGGCGGCCAAGTGTTATTGCTGGAGCATGTGATCAGTTCAAACCCCGTGCTTGGCGGGCTGATGAACCTGCTTAACCCAATCGTTGTCGCGCTGGTCGGGGCCAATATCAACCGGAACACCGTTAAAAACGTTAAAGCCTGCGCCTTTACCTCGGTGCATGTCGACGACCGCAGCAGTCATATCATCAAGCTGATCGAAGCCAGAAAATAAAGGCTTTTTATTCAGACAATTAAAAAAATTACCACGAAGACACGACGAACACGAAGTTTATTTCTTTGTGGCGAATAAAAGCCTGTGGGTAATGAGCCTTTGCAATCCTGGTTTCCCAAACCGGCATGAAACTTTTTAACTCGATAGCCGCCAAATTGGGTAAAATAGAATCAATTTTTGGATTAGTTATTTACGTGAAGCCACAATTAGAAAATCTGGTACAGACGCCGATCCCGACCAAACACGGCGAGTTTATCCTGCATTATTACAGCAATACCATTGATGACAAGGAGCATGTCGCCCTGGTTAAAGGCGATGTTGCGGGCAAGGAAAACGTGCCGGTGCGCATTCATTCCGAGTGTTTTACCGGCGACGTATTGGGTTCAAGACGTTGCGATTGCGGCGAACAGCTGGATATGGCGCTGCAAATGATCGACAAGGCCGGTTTCGGCGTATTGATTTATCTGCGTCAGGAAGGGCGCGGTATCGGCTTGTTGAAAAAACTACAGGCGTATAACTTGCAGGATCAAGGCATGGATACCGTCGATGCCAATATTCACCTGGGCCATCTTGCCGACGAAAGGGAATACAGCATCGCCGCGTTAATGCTGGAAAACCTGAACGTAAAGTCCGTCGAGTTAATCACCAATAATCCCAAGAAAATCGAAGAGTTGAAAAAACTCGGCATTAACGTGACAGGGCGGATTCCGGTCGAGGCCGTGGCGCACGATGACAATGTCGGTTATTTAAAAACCAAAGCAAAAAAAATGGCGCACATGCTGTTTGAATCTAAAAAAAGCTAAATGAGACCTTCCAGGTTTTTACTGGAGCCGCTCCCGGCGGCTCCAGCACTTCCGCCATCCATGGCAGTCGTAAAACCTGGAAGGTCTGAATACGCTAAGGCCTTAGTCACCTTAACACCGTTTCAACCAGTTTTACCCAATAAGCCGTGCCGACCGGCAATATCCGGTCGTTAAAGTCATAATGCGGATTATGCAGCAGGCAGCCGTTTTCCGAAGAGCCGTTGCCTATCCAGATATAACAGCCCGGTTTTTCCTGCAACATAAAGGCAAAATCTTCCGAACCCATGCCGGGTACCGGTTGCCGATCGACACCGTGTTCTCCGGCCACGTCTATCGCGGCTTGTAGCGCCAATTCCGTTTCAGCTTCCGCATTAAAAGTCACCGGATAGCCTGGATTTTCCGGGTTGAATTTGATTTCGGCGCTAAGCTCAAAACCCTCGCAAACCGCATTGACCAAGCGGGTGATTTTATCGGCAATGGTTTTTTGAACCGAGCTGTTAAAACAACGGAAAGTGCCTCTCAACACAACCGATTCAGGCAGAGCGTTCCAGGTATTTCCGGCATGGATCTGGGTAATGCTGACCACCGCCGGATCGGCAGGATTAACAGTGCGGCTGACAATAGTCTGCAATGCGGTAATCAGCTGGGCGGACGCGACTATCGCATCATTGCCCAAATGGGGCATCGCAGCATGGGTCGCCTGACCGGTGATGATGATTTCGAAGCAATCGAATGAAGCCATCATCGCGCCGGGCTTGGCTGCAAAATGCCCCGGCGGAATATCGGGGACATTATGCATGCCGAAAACGCAATCGGCCGGAAATTGTTCAAACAGTCCGTCATCGATCATCCGCCTGGCTCCGGCGCGGCCTTCCTCGGCAGGCTGAAAAATAAAATACACCGTGCCGTTAAAGTCGCGATGCTCGGCTAAATAACAAGCCGCGCCCAGCAGCATTGCCGAATGGCCGTCATGGCCGCAGGCATGCATTTTGCCGTCGTGGCAGGATTTGTGGGCGAAGGTGTTTTGCTCCTGGATGAACAAGGCATCCATATCGGCGCGCAACGCGATTTTCCTGTCGCCGTTCCCGGCAGTCAGCGTTGCGACAACGCCGGTTGCGCCCAATCCTTGATGAACTTCCAGGCCGAAACTTGCCAACTTGTCGGCAATGAATTGCGCCGTTTCCGTCTCCTCAAAAGCGGTTTCAGGAAAGCGGTGCAGATGCTGCCGCCACTGGCGCATTTGTTCGTGCAGATTCTGTATATCGTTTGCTATGGACATGGAAACTCGCGTGGATTTGATAATGGTTAACTGATGTTGCGCATTGTCCACGAAAAGCACGAAAGGCACGAAAAAAACATCCGCTGTAGGTTTCTCGTTGACGGCGTCATACCCGGCATGCCGGAACCCAGGCAGTTTCAGGGAGCCGAAGGTTTCCTTATCCACCCGTCCGGCCGCATTCCAAGCCATGCGCGCCTGTTGCAGAGCGGCCATCATGCGGTTTTGTTCGCCGGGCGTCAGCGGTCTGCGCTTATATCGTGGCCTGGGCTTTTTCTGCCTGGCACTAATTAGCACTACTATGCGACTACATTTAGCCAAGGCAAAACGTTTCGAACACGGTAACATGCCCCGTCCGGCTTAGTGCATGTAAAATACAGACTTAATTGCCAAATTTAAAGGAACGATATGATTTTCAATGTCTACCCGTCTTTAGTGTTCGTCAAAGCCGCGAGAGGGCTAACGATATTGGCTTTATGCGGTTTGCAAGGCTGCTTTTCACCGATGGCGCTGGACCGCGCGGTCATCGAATACGACAAGACAACCACCGACATTCTGTCCAAACAGCTGCTGTTGAATATTGCCCGCTCCCATCAGCATCAGCCCTTGCATTTCACCGGCGTTGCCAATATTGCCGCGACCTTTAATTTTCAATTCAATGCCGGGGCGACGCCGGCGTTTACCGGCGAAAGCGGCTCGTTATTGACGCCGGTGTTTGGCGGCACGATCTCCGAGAACCCGACTATCAGCATCGTGCCGATCGAGGGCGAGGAGTTTACCCGCCGTTTGCTGACGCCGTTTCAGGAAAGCAAACTGACCATGCTGTTGCGGCAAGGCGCCGATGTGGACTTGATTCTGCGCCTGCTGGGAGGCGAGTTGCGGCTTAACGGCGGTAAATCGGGCGGCGTTTATCTGAACAAACCCGGCGATGCCGAAGGCTACCGCTTGTTTCGGCAAGCCGTGTTGCATTTGTCGTCGATCCAGGACAGCAACCGGCTGTTTGTCGAACCGTTGATGTTTGACCGGCATTGGATTTTGCCGGCCGAATCGTTGACAGCGGAACAAATGACCGCATTGCAAAAAGACTTCAAAGTCGAATATCAGGCCGATCGTAAGCAAGTTGTACTGAGTAAGCGAATAACCGGGCATATCCTGCTGACCAATTACGATCCGGCGACGTTGAGCAACGAGGAACGTATCCGTTTGCATGAAGAAGCCGATCAAGGTGCGGCTAACGATGTCGGCGTCGATATCCGGCCCGGTTATCCGGGCGGGGAATGGCCGATACACGGGGTCTTTCGCTTGCGCAGCTTCCATAATGTGTTGAATTTTATCGGCCAGTCTATCAGCGACGACCCGGAATACGGCGTAGCCAAACATCCGCAAACACCCAATGTCCATGAAAATCCGAATAACACCCTGTCCTTGTTGGTCAGCGATAATGAACCGGCGGCGGCCGACCTGAGCGTCAAGTTCGGCGAACAGTATTATGCGTTGCAGCCGGAAACCGGCTATCAATGGAATCGCGAAGGATTCCGCTTGCTGTACCAGATTTTTCAAATGACCATGACCGACCTGGCGCAACAGGGCGCGCCGGCCATTACCATTGCCAAATAACGGGAGAAACTTTTGAACGAGCAAATCGACAACAGCATGATCATGAAATGCGTGGCCTATCAAAACGGCGTCAGCATCGGCGATGTGACCATCGAAGACATCAGCGAAGTGCTAAAACAGGAACATACCTTTGTCTGGCTGGGTTTGCGCGAGGCAAACGGCGAGCTGTTAGCCAAAATCCAGGAGGAATTCGGGCTGCATGATTTGTCTATCGAAGATGCCTGCGCGGCGCATCAGCGCCCGAAAATCGAGGAATACGGCGATTCGCTGTTCATGGTGTTGCACACCGCCCATCTTGCAAAAGAGCAGGTCGAGTTTGGCGAAACCCATATTTTCTTCGGGCCGCGGTTTCTGGTGACGGTCAGGCACGGCGCCTCGCGCAGCCACAGCAAAGTCAGAGAGCGTTGCGAGGCCATGCCCGAGCAATTGTCCAAAGGCCCCGGATTTGCGTTGTATTCGATCATGGATTTTATCGTCGACAACTATGTGCCGGTTATCGACGGTTTACAGCAGCGCTTCGAGGTGCTGGAAGAGGCCATTTTTCAATACCGGCCCAGCCGGCAGACCATGGAAGGCCTGTACCAACTGAAGCGCGAGCTGTTGCAGCTGGAAAGCGCGATTAACCCGGTCATCGATATTTGCAACGAGCTGATGCGTTTTCATAGCGGGGTTATTGCCAAGGATGTGGGGGTGTATTTTCGCGATATTGCCGATCACATCAAACGCATCGACCAGGCGATTCACGGTATGCGCGAGATGTTGGTGGCGGCGATGCAGGTGCATCTGACCTTCGAAACGGTGCGCCAGAACGAAGTCGTCAAAGGCTTGGCCGGTTGGGGCGCGATTCTGGCGATACCGACCATGGTGTTTAGTTGGTACGGCATGAATTTCCGGCACATGCCGGAGCTGGATTGGGAATACAGCTACCCGGCGGTGATCGGCGGCGTGGCGTTGTGCAGTCTGCTGCTGTATTTGCGCTTGAAAAGGGCCGGGTGGCTGTAATTTTAAAATATATCCGCGATGCGTCCCTAAGAACAGCGCAGTACAGGGCAGGAGACCTGTATGACAGTTAAAAGATTTATCCAAACAAAGAATAACCGCCGATTGGACCGAATCATCGGCCGAAAAGAGCTTGCCCCGTCTTGGTATAACCGCGTTGCGCCGCCACGCGGTTATACCTAAAAACCGTAGTTGAATCGTGAAAAAACCGTTCGCTGCCGGTCGAGTTCATGGTTACTCTGGCTATCCCGTCAGTGTGGTCAATCCAGCTAAAATCAATGCATTTGCAAAAAGCGAACTGAGCCGGGCAAAGACTGACAAAGCTGATGCCAAGCTTATCGCTCGCTATGCCTCAATTACGCAGCCAGCGGCCCCAAAAAAACTTTTAGCGTTGAGCTTAGTTTTTACAATTTTTTTACAACGTTTTTTTTATCATGTAATCGATTGCTGATAATAAATTTGGCATGAACGGCTGTTTTTGAAATCAATAAAGCATCAATTGGGCGTGATTAATTCAAGCAGGTGCGCTACTCGTTTTTTCATAAGTATCTACACAAGTACCGGCCCCTTCTCCTTTGAGGGAGAGGGTTGGGATGACGACTTGCATGGATGCAGGAGGTAGAGCAATGCAGGAGCAATTGCCGAGGGGGATATAAAGGGTTGTTTTTATTCTCCTCACCCCAACCCTCTCCAGCAGGAGAGGGAGCCAAGCCGCTTTGTAACTCATTGTATTTATAATTAAAAAAAGTTGTGTAGATAGCTATGCCCGTTTTTTAGGAGATACTTTCATGAATAACCAGTTTATTAAAAAAGCGTTAGTCTTAGTGCTGAGTTTTATGGTTCTGTCTGCATTTTCAAACATAGCCTATTCAGCGAATACTTTATCGGGATTGGCGACCTATAAGGAGGTCGTAGGCGCAGAAACGAACACTTCTGATCGTTATGCATTGCCCCCCAGTAAGGTTAACATCGAATCCTGCCGCCGAGAGGCGCTACGTTTGCATCCGGGAGCAATTGAGAAACAACGAATACTGCATCGGCATGGGGATTTCTTGGTGCGATTTCAGATACAGGGACGTGACGGTTTGGACTGGTTCATGTTGTGCGACTTGGCAACCCGAGAAGTCATTGATGCATTCTGATGGGTTTCCACAGATTGGCTTGGACAGGTCTTAGAATGTTCGTCTTTATACACAAATGTTCAAGCACACCTCGTTCCCACGTGCTACGTGGGAATGCAGGGCTGGACGCGCTGCGTCCCGTATACGCGACGTTGCGGTGACGGCATTCCTGCCAGAAGACGGTGTATCGTAAACACTTGTGTATAAAGACGGGCGCAGAGCGTGGGAACGATGAGTTTATGTTTCGGGAAGTTATTACCAACCATATCTTTAGCAACGAGCAAACATCTTTTTCGGGAATCATAAAACCGGCGTTTGTAGGTGGCAGTACCCATTTATCATGGCTTGCAAACAGGGGATACTTCATGGCTCTTCTATCAAAGCAGGAGAACGATCGATTTTTAGAGGCTTCCAAAGTCAATACTACGCAACAACCGAATTCGATCCGGGCGCTGTAACGATAGAGCACTATTTTTACAGTTTTTTTATAGCAACAGGGCTAAATTAACCATTCGGAACATCCATAAAAAAGAGGTAACCATGACTTTTATCTACGGCTTGAGCGGCTTGCTCGCATTCGCTTTATTCATTTATCTGCTGGTGGCGTTATTTTACCCGGAGAAATTTTAATGACTACAAACGGCTTATTTCAAATCACTTTATATTTTGTCGCCCTGTTGCTGTTCGCTAAGCCATTGGGTGTTTATATGGCGGCAGTGTATGAAAACCGCCCGTTATTTCTTAAGCGTATCTTGGGGCCTTTGGAAGCAGGGTTTTATCGTTTGAGCGGCGTTAATCCGGAACAAGAAATGGGCTGGAAAAGCTACGCCGCCGCCCTGCTCTGGTTTAATCTGTTCGGCGGGCTGGTCATTTTCGCCTTGCAAATGCTGCAAGCCTATTTGCCGCTGAATCCGCAACAGATGGCGAATGTGACAGGCGATTCGGCATTCAACACCGCGGTCAGTTTTGCGACTAATACCAATTGGCAAGGGTACAGCGGCGAAACAACAATGAGTTATCTGACCCAGATGCTGGGCCTTAGCGTGCAAAACTTCGTCTCGGCCGCCACCGGCATGGCGGTTTTGGTTGCGATGATTCGCGGCTTTCAGCGTACACATGCGGACGGCATCGGCAATTTTTGGGCGGATCTGACACGCGGTACCTTGTATATCCTGCTGCCGCTGTCGTTTCTGATCGCGTTGGTATTGGTTGGGCAAGGTGTGGTGCAAACCTTCAAACCTTACCAAACTGTTCCGTTAGTTGAGCAAGTCAGTACAGCAACGGAACAAGCGACACAAACCTTGGCTGTCGGCCCTGCCGCATCGCAAATCGCCATTAAACAACTGGGTACCAACGGCGGTGGCTTTTTTAACGCCAATTCGGCGCACCCTTACGAAAACCCAACGCCGCTGGCCAATTTCCTGGAAATGCTGTTATTAATATTGATCCCGGCAGCGCTGTGCCATACCTTCGGTACGATGGTCGGCGATCCGCGCCAGGGCTGGGCCATTTTATCTGCAATGACGCTGGTGTTGATCAGCCTGCTATTCGTCACGGTGGGTTATGAGCAAGGCGGCAATCCTGCATTGACTGCGCTTGGCGTCGAGCAAAGCGTTGGCGTTGACCAGTCCGGCGGCAACATGGAGGGTAAGGAAACGCGTTTCGGCATCGTCAATTCGGCGATCTGGGCGACTGCGACTACCGCTGCATCCAACGGTTCGGTCAATTCCATGCACGATTCTTACACGCCGCTGGGCGGCCTGATTCCGATGTGGCTGATTCAGTTGGGTGAAGTCATTTTCGGCGGCGTCGGTTCCGGGCTTTACGGGATGCTGATTTTTGTACTGATTGCAGTGTTTGTCGCCGGTCTGATGATAGGCCGCACGCCGGAGTATCTCGGCAAAAAGATTGAAGCCTTCGAGATAAAAATGGCGGCTATCGTTATTTTAATTCCGGCCTTGTTTATCCTGGGCGGAACATCGTTGGCGATCATGGTCGACGCAGGAAAAGCGGCGGTTGCCAATCCCGGCGCGCATGGCTTTAGTGAAATTCTTTATGCCTTTTCCTCGGCCGCGGGCAACAACGGCAGCGCTTTTGCCGGTCTTAGCGCCAATGCTCCGTTTTATAACATCGCTTTGGGCATCACGATGCTGTTCGGGCGCTATGGGATCATTATTCCGGTACTGGCTATTGCCGGTTCATTGGCGGCAAAAAAGACCGTGCCGACCACCGTCGGCACCTTGCCGACGCATACGCCGCTGTTCGTGATGCTGCTTATTGGTACCGTGGTGTTGGTCGGCGCGTTGACGTTCGTGCCCGCGTTGGCTTTAGGACCGGTGGTCGAGCATTTAATTATGAATACAGCTCCGTAGGCCGGAATAAGGCCACCCAAGCGTAGCGCGAGGTGGCGTTTCCGGCGAGTTTGGGAGGTGTTTGCCGGAAACACCATTTCTCGCTGCCGCTCGAACTGGCTTATTCCGGCCTACGAGATAAGACTATGAATTTAAGCAAAGTGAGAAACAATCGATGAGCACAAAAAGTCACACGCAACAGCTATTCAGCAGCCAGATCCTGTGGGATGCGCTAGGCGATACCCTGCGCAAACTGGCGCCTCAACAACAATGGAAAAATCCGGTGATGTTCGTGGTCTATATCGGCAGTTTGCTGACCACCGGGCTCTGGCTGTGGGAGTTATTATCCGGAGATCACACGCAAACCGGCTTCATGTTGGCCGTAACCTTCTGGCTGTGGTTCACGGTGTTGTTTGCCAACTTCGCCGAAAGCGTCGCCGAAGGCCGCAGCAAGGCCCAAGCGGCATCATTGCGTAGCGCCAAGCGCGACATCATGGCGAAGAAACTGGATAAACCGCAGTACAGCACCGATTTCGCCAAAGTCGCCAGCACAACATTACGGCGCGGCGACTTGGTACTGATTGAAGCAGGCGACTTTGTCCCCGCCGACGGCGAAGTCATCGAAGGCGCCGCCAGTGTCGATGAAAGCGCTATCACCGGCGAAAGCGCGCCGGTCATTCGCGAATCGGGCGGCGATTTCAGCTCGATAACCGGCGGTACGCGGGTATTGTCCGATTGGTTGGTGGCGCGGATCGTAGTCAATCCCGGCGAAGCCTTCCTGGACCGGATGATTGCGATGGTGGAAAGCGCGTCGCGGCAAAAGACGCCTAATGAAATCGCGCTGACTATTTTGCTGGTCGCATTGACGCTGATTTTCCTTTTAACCACCGTGACTTTACTGCCGTTTTCTATCTACAGCGTGGAAGTTGCCAAAGCCGGTACGCCGGTTTCGATCACCGTACTGGTGGCGTTGCTGGTTTGTCTGATTCCTACCACCATCGGCGGTTTGCTGTCCGCTATCGGTGTTGCAGGCATAGGCAGGATGATGCAGAAAAACGTTATCGCCACTTCGGGTAAAGCCATTGAAGCGGCGGGCGATGTGGATGTGTTGCTGCTGGACAAAACCGGCACGATTACCCTGGGTAACCGGCAAGCCTCGGCGTTTTTTCCTATCGGCCTGGTCAGCGAAAAAGAATTGGCCGATGCCGCGCAACTGGCGACGCTGGCTGACGAAACACCGGAAGGCCGCAGCATCATTATTCTTGCCAAGCAGAAGTTCGGTATCCGGGAGCGTAATATCCACGATCTGGACGCTACCTTTGTCGCCTTTAGCGCGCAAACCCGGATGAGCGGCGTCAATATCGGCGAGCGCCAAATCCGTAAAGGCGCTGCCGATGCGATACGCGGCTATGTGGAAACTCAACATGCAAAATTTCCCGAGGAAGCGACGCGCATCGCCGATACGGTTGCACGCCGCGGCAGTACGCCGCTGCTGGTTGTCGACGGCGGACAGGTATTGGGGGTTATTGAGCTGAAAGACACGGTCAAAGGCGGTATCAAGGAGCGTTTTGTCGAACTGCGCAATATGGGTATCAAAACCATCATGATTACCGGCGATAACCGCCTGACCGCGGCGGCGATTGCAGCCGAAGCGGGCGTCGATGACTTTTTGGCCGAGGCGACGCCGGAAGCAAAACTCAAACTGATCCGAGAACAACAAGCCGAAGGCCGTTTGGTGGCGATGACCGGCGACGGTACCAACGACGCTCCGGCATTGGCTCAGGCCGATGTGGCGGTGGCGATGAATTCGGGTACCCAGGCGGCCAAGGAAGCCGGTAACATGGTCGATCTCGACTCTAATCCCACCAAGCTGATCGAAATCGTCGAGACCGGCAAACAAATGCTGATGACGCGCGGCGCGTTGACCACGTTTAGTCTGGCTAACGACTTGGCCAAATATTTCGCCATCGTTCCGGCCGCGTTCGCCAGCACTTATCCGCAACTGGGCGCGCTTAATATCATGGGGCTTAGCAGTCCGGCCAATGCGATACTTTCGGCGGTTATATTTAACGCGCTGATTATTGTTGCCTTGATTCCGTTGGCCTTGAAAGGCGTGACGTACCGGCCGCAAAGCGCGGAGACATTGCTGTGCAATAACTTGCTGGTTTACGGTGGCGGGGGCGTTATCGTACCGTTTATAGGCATTAAGTTGATCGATCTTGGCTTAACCGCCTTATCGTTTTAAAAAGAAAGCCCTCTCCAAAGGGAGAGGGTTGGGTGAGGGGAAATCAACATAAGGAGTCATCAATGGCTAACCATATCAAACCTGCAATACTAATGCTCTTGTTCTTTACCGTGCTGACCGGCATCGCCTATCCATTGGCCGTTACGTTCATCGCACAAATCGTGTTCCCCCATCAGGCAAACGGCAGTTTGCTCGGCAGTAACGAGCAGCCGCTCGGTTCCGAGTTAATCGGCCAAGCGTTTAGTCGGCCCGAGTATTTTTGGGGAAGGCCGTCAGCGACTTCGCCCGCTTCCTATAACGGCGGCGCATCCGGCGGATCTAATCAAGGGCCGAGCAATCCTGCATTGATAGATGCCGTTCAGACCCGCATCAAAGCATTGCGCGATGCCGATCCTAGTCATTCGGAAGCCGTACCTATAGATTTGGTGACCGCCTCGGCCAGCGGGCTTGATCCTCACATCAGCCCTGCGGCGGCGGCTTATCAAGTCAGCCGCGTTGCCAAAGCCCGGCATATGTCGACGGACAGCATGCGTGAATTGGTTGAGCGTTATACTGAGCCTCGGCAATGGGCTGTGTTGGGCGAGCCTCGGGTGAATGTGTTGAAATTAAATTTGGCGTTGGATCAGCGCTATGAATAATGAATTGCCCTCGTTCCCACGCTCATCTCTATGCACATCCGGCTCCTCCATTCCAGTGTCCTGGTTCTTTTATAGTTCCCACGCTCCGGCGTGGGAATTCAGTCTGCAACGCTCCAGCGTTGCGGGACGCTGGAGCGTCTACCACCGCATTTCCACGCCGGAGCGTGGGAACGATAAAACCTGATTACCTTCCTTCAAGCAATGAACTATGAATCGCGCCCCGATCCCGACGCCCTCCTCGCCCGCGTAGAACGCGAGGAAAACCAGCGACGACGAGGACGACTAAAAGTGTTTTTCGGCGCGGCAGCCGGTGTCGGCAAAACCTACGCGATGTTGCTGGCCGCAAAAATCAAACGGGCTGAAGGCGTCGACGTGGTGGTCGGTCTGGTGGAAACCCATGACCGGCAAGAAACCGTCGCGGTATTGCAGGGCCTGGATGTGCTGCCGCCCAAGCTGGTCAAACATCGGGGCACGGTGCTGCGCGAGTTCGATCTGGACGGCACGCTGAAACGCCGCCCGACCCTGGTCTTGGTGGACGAGTTGGCGCACAGCAACGCGGTCGGCTGCCGCCATCCCAAACGCTGGCAGGATGTCGAAGAATTGCTGAATGCCGGTATCGATGTTTACAGCACGCTCAACGTCCAGCATTTGGAAAGCCTCAACGACGATGTCAGCCAGGTGACCGGCGTGCAGGTTCGGGAAACCGTGCCGGATACGGTATTCGAGCTGGCCGATGAGGTTGAATTGATTGATTTGCCGCCCGATGAATTATTAATGCGGCTCAAGGAAGGCAAGGTGTACGTTCCGCAACAGGCGGAACGGGCGATGCGCAATTTCTTCCGCAAAGGCAACCTGATCGCCTTGCGCGAGTTATCGTTACGCCTGACCGCCGATCGGGTCGATGCGCAAATGCAAGACTACCGGGACGACCACGCGATACGCGATGTGTGGCAGGTCGGCGACAGGATATTGGTCTGCATCGGCCCCAATACTATCGCCGAGCGGCTGGTGCGCGCCGCCAAGCGGCTCGCGACCAGTCTTCATGCGCACTGGATCGTGGCCTACGTGGAAACGCCGGAACTGCAACGCCTGCCCGCCGAGCGTCGCGACGAGGTATTGCGGGTGCTGCGTTTTGCCGAGCAGTTGGGCGCCGAAACGGTGACTTTGTCAGGTCCCGATATGAGCAAGGAAATCCTTGGGTTTGCCAGAAGCCGCAATGTTACCAAAATCGTATTGGGCAAACCCCGGCGTCGGGGCTGGCGGCGCTGGGTGCTGGGCTCGGTCGTCGACACCCTGATTACCGAAGCGCATAACATCAACGTCTATTTGCTGGGCAGTCCGCGCGGCGAAGATGACTTGGAGCGAAAATCGCCAAAAGAGATGCCGGGGGGCAAAGTGCTGCGGCCCAGTTATCCTTGGGGACGCGCCAAACGGCGCTGGATTAATTGGGGCTGGGCGGTGGCGATGACCGTTTGCACGAGTTTGCTGGCCTGGGTGATGTCCGGGAAATTCGAATTGGCTAATCTGGTCATGGTTTATTTGTTGGGCGTGGTGTTCATGGCGGCCCGTTTCGGTCGTGAGGCATCCATTCTGACTTCGGTGCTGAGCGTTGCCGCATTCGATTTTCTGTTTGTAAATCCGGTGCATACCTTTGCGGTTGCCGATGCCCAGTATTTAGTGACCTTCGTCATTATGCTGTTGGTGGGCCTGATTATCAGTCATTTGACCAGCAATATGCGCTCTCAGGCCAAGGTCGCCTCGCATCGGGAACGGCGCGCCAATGTCCTTTACGCGCTGAGCGAAGACCTGGCGGCCAGCCGTACCGTAGCGGAAACCGCCGGAGTCGCCGCGCGGCATATTCAGGAGGAGTTCGGCGGCGCCAGCGTATTGCTGTTTCCCACCGACGACAGCCGGATCGTCTACCCGCTGGACCCGCCGGTGCCGGAATCCCTGCGCGATTGCGATTTGAGCGTGGCGCAGTGGGTTTTCGACCACGGCCAGATGGCGGGACAAGGCACCGATACCTTGCCGGGAGCCAATGCGGTGTTTTTTCCTATGTCCGGTTTTCGCGGCGTGATCGGCGTGCTGGTATTGCGCGCCGCCAACTTGCGCCGGGTATTTCTGCCCGAGCAGCGACGGCTATTGGATACCTTTATCAGCCAGATTGCCCAAGCCATCGAACGGGTGCGTCTCGCCGACGAAGCGCAGCAAACGCAATTGCGTATGGAATCCGAGACCTTGCGCAACTCTTTGCTCAGCGCCATTTCCCATGATTTACGCACGCCGTTGGCATCGATCGTCGGCGCGGCCAGCACCCTCGTGGAAGAGGACGCTCAGCTTGCCCCGCAGGATCGGCAGGAGTTGAGCCTGACCATTTATGACGAAGCGCTACGCATGTCGAACCTGACCAATAATATCCTGGATATGGCCCGACTGGATGCAGGGCAGGCATCGCTGAACCGGCAATGGTATCCGCTGGACGAAATCATCGGCGGAACCTTGACGCGAATGCACAAGCGGCTGGAAGGCCGTTTGGTCAAGACAAACCTGCCGGATGGCCTCTGTTTGGTACGCGTCGATGCGGTGCTGATCGAACAGGTGCTGGTCAATCTGCTGGAAAATGCCTGCAAATATACGCCGCCGGGCAGCCCGATCGACATTCTCGCCGAGCTGTCCGCCCATATGCTAAAGGTGACGGTTGCGGATCGCGGCCCCGGCATACCGCCGGGAGAAGAGGAAAAGCTGTTCGATAAGTTTTACCGGGTACACCGGGAAGGCACGCAAAGCGGCGTCGGTCTGGGCTTGGCTATTTGCAAGGCCATCATTATCGCGCACGGCGGCGTTATCGGCGCCGGTAACCGGCATGGCGGCGGGGCGCAATTCTTTTTTCTGCTGCCGGTAGACGAAGCGCCGCCGCAATTGGCAGCGGAGCAGCTGCAAGATGAATAGCGCCAAATCTGTGATTGTGATTGTCGAGGATGACCCGCAAATCTGCCGTTTTTTGCGCACCAGCCTGAGCGTGCAGGGATTCCAGGTGATCGAGGCGACAACCGGCGAACGAGGCATAGTGGAAATAGGCACCCGTAAACCTGAGCTGGTCATCCTGGACTTGGGCTTGCCGGGCATGGACGGCATAGCGGTGATCCGCAAGGTTCGCGAGTGGTCGGCGGTGCCGATTATCGTGCTGTCGGCCAGGAGCCAGGAAAGCAACAAGATTGCCGCGCTGGATGCCGGAGCGGACGATTACCTGACCAAGCCGTTCAGCATCGGCGAACTGCTGGCGCGCATCCGCGTATCGCTGCGCCACGCCGCGCAGCTTGCCGGAGACGGCGTTGATACGCTGTTTTGCGTCGGCGATTTGCAGGTTGATTTGTCCCGGCGCAGCGTACATATCGGCGAACAGGAAATTCATCTGACCCCGATCGAATACCGGCTGCTGACTGTGTTGATCCATCATGCGGGCAAGGTATTGACGCATCGGCAGTTATTGCTGGACGTTTGGGGACCCGCCTACGTGGAGCATGCTCATTATGTGCGGATTTACATGGGGCAATTGCGCCGGAAGCTTGAAGCCGATCCCACGCAACCGCGTTATCTGCTGACCGAAGCGGGCGTGGGGTATCGGTTGGCGGATGGGGAGTGAATTAAAATCCGGAAGCATCGCGCCTCTACCCAGCTGATCCCCGTTCAATACAATACCAACCATAGTTTATGCGAGCACTATGTCGCGCAATTTACCCGGCTTAAAGAAGCAGGCACCCTGATAGGCGCTAATGACCTTTGGATTACCTGCCATGCACTTTCCCGGAACGCTACGCTTGTTACGCATAATGTGCGTGAGTTTGAACGTATTGAGTGTTTAAAATTGGAAGATTGAGCGGTTTCGCGTTAGCAATCGCCAAAAGCAAACGCTTTAGGCGATGCATAATATCCATAACTTCGGGTAAAAAATCGAGTGGGAATCAATCTGCCGTAATCCGCAACTGCATCATCACGGCGTTTTAAATAGTGACCGTGTTATCGCTCTCATCCTACTGCGTCAAATCTTTACAATTTTTTTATACTTTTTCATATAAATTATTCTTATTAGCGGAACTGCATGATGATTGTAATTGATTGTCCTGATTATAAAGATATTTCAGCCAAATGCGTCATACTGCCGGGAAGCGGGTATCCGTACGCCCGTCAGGGCCGGCCGTACTATCAGTATGGTGAAAGTCCGTACCAGAGTAAGCCAAAAGCTCTGAAATTGAAAGTAACCCGACGGTCAAAGACCGCGTAGTGCAAATGGCGATAAAGCGGGTGATAGAACCCATATTCGAGCATACCTTCAGAGATAGCAGCCACGGCTTCAGGCCGGAAAGAGGCTGTAAAGACGCATTGAGAGGTCGATAGCTGGCTAAAAGCAGGTTACCACTGGGTAGTTGATGTCGATATAACAGGCTACTTCGACAACATTAGCCACGAGCAGATGATGAGCAAAGTAGAACAGCATAAAGCTTAGCTGAAGCATCTTGCCAATCAGGTTGATTGTTGCGGATCGCTATAAGTCAAAACTGCCAGCTTTTGTTTGTGGTAACTGATAGCCAATAGTTTTCTAACATAGCCCACTACGGGCTAAACCAAATCTTACTGTCGCAAGCATCGACGATGCTGAACGGCTGTTTACCCGAATCATCCTGATCCCGATATGTCTACTGAAAACAAAAAATCACCCTTAGCCGGATTAACCTTAAGTGCGATAGGCGTCGTGTTCGGCGATATAGGCACCAGCCCGCTATATGCGGTCAAAGAAGTGTTTCACAGCGGCATGGCTATAGACGCCATGCACGTCCTCGGCGTACTGTCGTTGATCTTTTGGTCGCTGACACTGGTGGTCGCGCTCAAGTACGCGACCTTTATTATGCAGGCCAACAATAAAGGCGAAGGCGGCATCATGGCTTTGTTGGCGCTGGCGTTGCAAACAGCCACAGACAATCCGCAAAAAGCCCGCTTCATTGTTATCACCGGCTTGATCGGTGCGGTGCTGTTCTACGGCGACAGTATCATAACGCCGGCTATTTCCGTGCTCAGCGCGGTGGAAGGGCTGCAAATCATCGCGCCCAAATTGGAGCAATATATCTTGCCGATCACTATTGTGGTGCTGGGGACGCTGTTCGCGTTGCAAGTCAGGGGAACTGCGGTAGTCGGCAAGCTGTTTGCGCCGGTGATGTGTATCTGGTTTGTGGTGCTGGCGGTGATGGGCATCGTTAACATTATTCAACAGCCCGGCGTGCTGATGGCCGTCAATCCTTATTACGCGACCCATTTGTTGTTTGAGTTGGGGTGGAAAGGTTTTTTGATTATGGGTGCTGTTGTATTGGCGATCACCGGGGCTGAAGCGTTGTATGCCGATATGGGCCATTTCGGCTTAAAGCCGATACGCTATGCTTGGTTCGGCTTTGTCTTTCCGGCGCTGTTGCTGAACTATTTCGGCCAAGGCGCGTTGCTGATCGGCCATCCTGAAGCGATAGAAAATCCGTTCTATTTATTGGCGCCGAATTGGGCGCTGTATCCCTTGCTGATCCTGGCGACCTTAGCAACGGTCATTGCTTCGCAGGCCGTGATTTCCGGTGCTTTCTCATTAACCCGGCAGGCGATTCAACTTGGTTATTCGCCGCGGATGAATATTCTTCACACATCAGGCGATGAAATGGGGCAAATTTATATCCCCGCAGTGAATTGGCTGTTGATGGTCGCGGTGTTTATCCTGGTCGTCAGTTTCAAATCGTCGACGGCGCTGGCGAATGCTTATGGCCTGGCGGTGACCGGCACGATGATTTCGACGACGATCTTGGCTTTTATCGTGATTCAGGAATTGTGGAAATGGAACAAGGCGACCAGTTTTGCTTTCGTTTCGGCTTTCCTGACTTTGGATTTTTTATATTTTTTCGCCAATAGCCTGAAAATCCCTGAAGGCGGCTGGCTGCCGTTAACCGTGGGCGGCGTATTGTTCCTGGTCTTGACCACCTGGATTCAAGGCCGCGACATGTTGGCAAAAGATATGGAAGAAAAGCGGGTCATGTTCGAAGACCTGGATCAGCGGATAAAAAGCGGGGCGCTGGCAACGGTTAGCGGTACCGCGATTTATCTGGCGAAGAGTCTGCATGGCGTACCCCAGGTGTTACTGCACAACCTGGAACACAATCATGTTTTGCATCAGCGCATGATAGTGCTGACCATCGTGACCAAAGACGAGCCCCATGTCGGCGAAGCACAGCGCCTGAAAGTTCGCGTATTCGACGAGGAACGCGGCTTTTTCCGGGTGAAAATGTATTTCGGTTTTATGGATCAGCAGGATGTGCGCCGGGCTTTGCAATTATTGAGCAATGAAGGTCTGTTCATCGACCCGAAAGACGTTTCTTTTTTTGTAGGTTGCGAGAGAATTTCGTTTCGCCGCAAAAACCCGCTGCCTAAATGGCGCAGAACCTTATTCAGCTTTTTGTTCCATAACGCCGCCAGCGCTATTGAGTATTTCAGGATACCGGTGGATCAGGTGGTCGAGGTGGGGATTCGGATTGAGTTGTAGGCTTGGCACTCCCGCTGAAAACTTACGCCGCGAGTTGTGCAAATTATTCCATGCCTATTCCTTAACATCGTCGTTTTGTAGATAGCGGGGTTACGGCACAGTTGGCAAAACGCAGAGATTACCCCGTTGGCAAGCATTGCTGGACGTTTGGGGACCCGCCTACGTGGAGCATGCTCATTATGTGCGGATTTACATGGGGCAATTGCGCCGGAAGCTTGAAGCCGATCCCACGCAACCGCGTTATCTGCTGACCGAAGCGGGCGTGGGGTATCGGTTGGCGGGTGGGGAATGAATCGAGAGCATCCGGTATATATCGCGCCTCTACTCAGTTGATCCTATGGCGTCGCGCCCAAGCAAACACCCTCACAGTCGAGATAATAAGTGGCAAGTTTATCAGCCTGAAAAATAACTGATGTTACGCATTGTCCACGAAAAGCACGAAAGGCACGAAAAAACATCCGCTGTAGGTTTCTCGCTGACGGCGTCATCCCCGGCATTCATTCACAGACTCCCAAGACAAGCTCCTTACGTCATACACCCAGGTCTGTGGGATGCCTGGGTTCTGGCAGGGACAGATATTTGCTCCTGCAATATCTGCATTCCCCACATCCCTGTGGGTTATGCCGGAACCCAGGCACAGGGAGGCGAAACTTCGTGTTACACAAGTATTTACGGGATTCCGATAGTCCCTGGCCTGGCGTTGGGCAAGAAGCAGGTCTGCTGCCTGGCAACGTTCTGATGTGATTTAACTATTTTCGTGTTTTTTGTGGACTACGCTTTTTATTATGAGCCGAATTTTTATATTTAATGCGTCGCATCCCAAACCGGCTGCAACAAGTTTTGGCATTGCAATTCAAACGACTCGCCCAGCACCGGCCCCAAGTCCGCTACATTGCCGTAAAGTCGTCTGAGTTCCGGTTCGTAAGGTTGCTCTACGGCTCTGGACAATTGCTCGATTGCGGCATCCAGCGCCGATTTTGAGGCGCGGCTACCGGCTTTCAACTTGAGAGCCTGTTTGATGTACGCCAAAGCCGGTTCGACAAAAAAGGCATCGGGCTGTTTTCGGCCCAATTGGTAGATTTCTATCCATGCGCTCAGTTGCTCCGGTTGGCAATGTTCCGGCAACAGACACAAGTCTTCATCGGTGCTGAGCAAAAACGACGGCTGCGGCTCAACTTCGTTAATGATGAGGTGATGCAACAGCGCGCAGATAAAATCCTTGCCCTTAAGATCGGCGTAGCGATAAAACAGGCTGCCGCGTTGATAAAGGTTGCCGAGTTTACCGACCAAACGGTAGCCGTCGACGCTGATGTCTATCGGCAAATCGTCCAACGGCGCGCCCAGGTTTTTGGCTTTTATGCGTTCGACAAAGCCATTAATCACTTGCTGTTGCCGTTCGAACTCCAGCTCGCCCGGTACGCCTGCCAACCACCGGCCTTGGGCTTGCAGTTTTTTGACGGACAGCGGCTTGCCGTTTAACGCCTCGCGTATCCATTCGTGATAAATGGCATATCCATCCAGTTTGGCGATGGAAAACGGTTCGCGCTCTTCGTCATCGGCTTCCATGCCGCTAAAGCGCAAATCCATTTGCCGCTGCATGAAATGACGCTGCGGATGGCGGAAGAAACTGAACAATTCGTTCAGTTCGATTACTTCGGTTTGCTCGGCGTCTACGGAGATTGTGCCTTGCCACCACAAATTCGCAGGGGCGTTTGACCGCTCTCCACGGCCGGACAATGCCCTGGCGGTTTCGCAATCGGTCTCGGAAAAGCTGAACAAACCGGTCGTCCCGTCGAAATAGCGCCGACTGAACGGTTGCAACGGATGCCGGGTAATCAGGTCTTTAGGGTCAATCTGCTGTTTATTTCCCCTCACCCAACCCTCTCCCTCTGGAGAGGGCTTTGCATCGTTTATGTCAGCCATTTGGTCACCGACATCCTGCAAAACCTCCAGCAATTCGCTGATCACCACCGACGGCGGAATGGCGTCGTTGTGGCTGATCGACTGGCCGATGTAGGTCATAATCAACTGTTGTCTGGCCGACAGCAGGATTTCCAGGAACTGATAGCGGTCGTCGCTGCGGCGCGAGCGGTCGCCTTTGCGGAAGTTGTGGGCCAGCAAGTCGAAGGTCGGGTTACGGTCGATTTTGGGGAACTCGCCGTCATTCATGCCCAACAGCGCAATCACTTTGAACGGAATAGAACGCATCGGCAGCATCGAACAAAAGGTCAGCTGGCCGCGCAAAAAACCGTTGGATGATTTACGCTCGGCGACCATGCCTTCCAGCCAGCTGATAATCACTTGCAGCTCGACGTCGTCATTATGCACGGAGGCCAATTCGGCGGATAATTCCGCCAGCAGTTCGTTAAGCTGCTGGCGTTCGACCGGTTCCGCCGCCGCCAATAACTGGTCGGCGTAATAATAAAGCTGTGTGCTCCAGTTTTTTAGCGGTTTCGCTTGCTTGAGTTCCTTGCCGGCTTTAAACAACAGCTGCATGAAATCGCACAAGCCGCCCAAGGCCTGCGCCGACGAGCCTTCAATATCTTTGTAAGGCAATACGCCGCTAACAAAATCCTGATCGCTGCCCACCGCATAACCCATCAGCAACCGATCCAGCGCCGCCTGCCAGGTATTTTCGCTGAGTTCCGGCAGGCCGAGTTCCTGTTTGTGTTGCGCCGACTTGCCCCAACGCACATGGGTATCTTGCACCCAGTGTTTGATCAGCTCCAGGTCGACCTCGGACAAGCCGAAACCCGGATACACCACCGGTTGCTCCAGTAAATCCAGCACCGTTTGCCAGCCGAAACGGCTTTGGCTCAAGTCCAAAAAGCGGATAAAGGCGTCCAGCGCGTTGTTGCTCAGACGCAAGCTGCGGTCGGCGATGGCGTGTTGGATGTCGTCGAATACCGCGGCAATAAACGGCTCGTACACCTGGATATCAGGCGCCATCACCACCATGTCGCGCAGCTCCAGCGTCGGATCTTTTTCCAGCGCTTGCAGCAGCTGGTTTTTCAGCACTTCCACCTCGCGCATCCGGGAATGACAGGCATGAATGCTGATCGAGTCGTCTTTTTGCAGCGGCTGTTCGTCCTGCCGGTTATTCAAGATGCCGTTTTGCAGCCGTTGCAGGTTAGTGCTTGCCTCGCTCAGCTCAAAACTTTCCGGTTCCAAATCGAATTGCGCCTGCTCCAGCAACATTTCCTGAAATTCGCGGCCCTGCTGGCCTAAGCTCGACAGCAGCGGATGGCCGCTAAGGGTTTCGTCGTTCGCTCTTTGCCGTTTGCCGGCCAGATCGGCCCAAAAATCCTGTGCCGGATTGAGCAGGAAAAGATGCAGTTGGCAATGTTTGGACAGGCCTTGCAAGTAACTTAAAAATAACGGCGGCATGGTGTTCAGCCCGAACACCGAAATCCGCTCCGGCAATTGCGCGCTAAACGCGCCCTCCTCAGCGTCATTCAGTTTGGCGATTACCTCCAGCCATAACGAGCCGCGGTGTTTGCTGCCGGTCTGTTCGGTTATTTGCAGCCATAAGGCTTGTTGCCAGCGTTCGGTTGCCGTTTGATATAACAACTGGCCTTTTAGCCAGGCCGCCAGCATATCCGGCCGCATCATCTGGTATTGGTCGAAAATCTGCGCCAGTTGCTGGGACAGTTGATAACGTTTTAGGGCGATATTTTCGCCGGACAGGTATTGCGTTAACGGCAAAAACGCCTCGCCGTCGAGCCTGCGCAGCAACGCCTCAATCCGCCACAGCATTAAATTGCGTTCGAAAGCCGCATCGCTTAAGCGGCTGTCGATGCTCTGCGCCAGGGAGCTGAAAAACTTGCCGGGAAATAAAAACTCGTAATTCCCCCAGACTTTAAACTGACTGGCTAATTGCTGCGATAACCAGCGCTCCATGCCCTGACTTTGAATCAAGAAGACTTCCTTGGCGAAAGGCGATGCCAGCGGCGCGTTTTCGATGACGGCGGTCAGGTGGAAGACCAGATTTTCGGTTTTATTGGAGCTGTGCAGGATGAACATGGGCGTTTGATTTTGCCGTCTCTATTTAGATGCTGAATTTATGATGGATATTCACCACGAAGGACACGAAGTTTATGTTTTTTCTTCGTGTCTTCGTGGTGAGAAAAATACGTAATTCGGGACTGTGCTTTCCTGGAAATAGCCTAAGGAATTTATACGAAATAACTTGGGCAAGTTGCTAATAGCCGAAGCTTGCACTCCCGCTGAAAATTTATCGGCGCGAGTTGTTCACGTTATTTCATGCACACGCCGAAGCCTTCAAGGCGCGGCCCACAGCAGATGGAACCGCGGCGCATGAACAAAACTTTTCCGGACAACGCTATCTGCTGTATTATCACATACCCTTTACATACCAATAACTAAAATCAGGATAAGCTCATGACTCAAGATGAACTAAAGCAAAAAGTGGCTCAAGCCGCTTTACACTATATTAAAGATGTCGCCATTATCGGCGTAGGTACAGGTTCTACCGTTAATCACTTTATTGATTATTTGGTCGATTTCAGGGCGGATATTGAGGGCGCTGTTTCCAGTTCGATCGCCAGTACCGAACGCTTGAAAAAAATCGGCATCCCGGTGCTGGATTTAAATGCGGTGGGTACGCTGGACGTTTATGTGGACGGAGCGGACGAAGTCAACCCGCACAAACAACTGGTTAAAGGCGGCGGCGGCGCGTTGACGCGCGAAAAGATTATCGCCGCGGCCAGCAAACAATTCGTCTGTATTGCCGACGAAACCAAATGCGTCGATGTGCTGGGCAAATTCCCTTTGCCGGTTGAAGTGGTTCCGATGGCCAGAAGCTATGTTGCCCGAGAGCTGGTTAAATTAGGCGGCCAACCGGTATGGCGGGAAAATTTTATTACCGATAACCACAATGAGATTCTCGATGTGCATAACCTGGATATTATCGAGCCGATCAAACTGGAACAAATCATCAACAACATTACCGGCGTAGTCACTGTCGGTATCTTTGCGATGCGCCCTGCGGATATCGTGTTAGTCGGCAAGGGTAATGAGGTCGCTACGCTTTAAAAATCTGTAGCCTGCATAACGTCACGGATGGCGCGGGTAGCCAACGAGTTCTCGTGGATTAGTAACGGATGTTACGCACGGATAATTTTTGCCCTGTTTGCCGCGCTGCCTGTCTGTAGTGCGCCTTTGATTGCATTGCCACGCAGTGCGTCACTGCCCTTAAGTTAAGAGATACGCTGGTTCCCAAGCTCCCGCTTGGGAACCCAGTGAGCAAAGCTCCAGCTTTGCGAGCCGGGAAGCTAGAGCTTCCCGTACTGAATTCCCAAGCGGGAGCTTGGGAACTAGCGCAACTAGCGCGCAACAACGGCTCTCTATTTTTTCGTGTCTTTCGTGCTTTTCGTGGACAGTGTGTAACATCAGTTAGTAAGTACTCAGCGTTCCATGTTTTAACTGCTGAGCAGTCATCAGCTATTCTACTGCCGAAGCGCCTGGAACAGCGGCTTTATACTCATAAATTCCGGTTAGTTTGCGCTTGAATTCGTCGGAAATCAGCCTGGAATCCTGCTTGCTCTTTACTACGCGCGGCGTGATCAACACAACCAGCTCTGTTTTGTTATTCTTTTTGTCGGTACCGCCGAATAACGGTCCTATCCAGGGAATATCCTGTAGCAAAGGAATCCCATTTTTGTCATTAGAGACGGTTTCATCAATTAAGCCGCCTAACACTATGGTTTCCCCATCATGTACGGCGACGGAACTCTCGATCTCTTTTTTCTGAATGGTGGGCGACGTTGTGACGCCTGTGGAGGTTACCACGGGGGTACTGACAATTTGCTTGATTTCCATAATGACCATGCCGCTCTCATTAACTCGGGGCGTAACGTCCAGGGTAACCCCGGTATCCTTATATTGAATTGAACTGCCAAGCGCTATGCTGGGCGTATTGCCGCCGGCAACCGGAAGCGATGAGGTGCTGGTTTGTATGGGGACTTGATCGCCTATGTTTATTTTAGCTTGCTGATTATTCAACACCATCAACGAAGGCGAAGAAATCACATTGATATTATTGGCGGTGGCTTGCGCGTTTAAAAGGGCTTTCACCGTTCCCGAGCTGTAGATAGCGCTCATGCCGCCTGTTGACGCGGCGGCCGCCGCTGCCGCCGCGGTGCCTAACGAACTCGCAAAGGTCGGCGGGGACGGCGGATTGGCGGCGCTACCTAGTGCATCGTTGCCTTGGGATAAATACCAGGATATGCCATATTTTAACTCATCCTTTAAGGTAACCGAGACGATGGTCGCATCGATCAGCACTTGCAGCGGTAAGGCATCAAGCTGTTTGATCACAGGAAGTATCACTTCGTAATCCTGGGGCGTGGCAACAACGATTACCGAATTGTTGGCCACGTCCGAAATAATGCGTACTTCGCCGACATTGGCAACTTCCGCGTCGGCGGATTGCTCGGATGTTTTTGGAATGTTTTGTTTTTCAGGCGTTTTATTGCTTAATTCGGCGGCTTGTTGTCCGGGCGCGACTTTGGCGGATTTTTCTTTCTTGGCCGCGCCGGTAAAAATCTCATTTAACGTTGCCGCCAGTTCTTCAGCGTCGACGTTTTGGACCCTATAGACATTAACGCCGCCGCCGGATGCGGTATTGGCCCGATCCAGGCGAAATATCCAGTTTTCAATATCCCTTAAATAGCCGGCCTGATGGGTAATCGCCATCACCGCATTCAAGCGTTCGACGGGAATAAAACGGAAAAAGCCGTTCTCTCCTTCCTTGCCCTGTTTACTAAAAATCTCCTCCAGTTCTTTAATAACCGTTTCCGGTTCAACATGGGCTAATGGAAACAGGCCGAAAGAGCGGCCTTTCAACACATCGATATCGAACACGCTGACCATGTCCATTACCCGTCCCAGTTCATCAGGAGTGCCGGAAGCGATCAGGATATTACGGGTGCTGTCGACATTGAGAATGGTCTTGTCCTGCACCAGCGGCTTGATCACCTCGACCACGTCTTGCACGGCGACATTTCTGATCGGGATAACCCGGACTTGAAAGCCGGTCTTTCCGCCGCTATGGGGGCCTGCAAAACCGGAGCTGTACAGGGCTTCGGCGGCTGGTTCGATGTGGTAAATGCCGGCATCCTTAATCAGGACGGCATTGTTCATGCGCAGCAGCATTTCAAGGGTGGGAATCAGCTCCTCTTTACTTAAGGGATCGGTCGTTTGCAGGGTGACTTTACCTGCCACCTTGGGACTGAGTACGTAGTTTTGTCCAAGGATGTCGCTTAACACCACTTTGGCGACCTCGCCCAAATCGGCTTCGTCAAAATTGAGGCTGTAGGCGCCCTCGCCGCGGCTTTTGGCGGTTCTATGCGGGGTTGCGGTATCCGGTACAAAACGGTTGGTGCCGGGAAACAACTCAGGTTTTGCCTGCGTTATCGCAATAGCGGGCGCGTTGTCTTTCAGCGGCGCAATAGCGGTATCGGCTTGCTCTTTTTTTACCGGCGGCAACGGCAATTTGAGGGCTTGTTTGGGTCCGAGCGATTCGCAACTTGACAACGTCAAACTCAAGACTGCCAAACAAAACGTTGTTGTTAGTTTTTTAACATTAATCATTGCTGTTTCCCTCCGGTGTATCTTCAGTATTATTGGGTGCAGGTGCAGGTGCAGGTGCAGGTGCAGGCATGGCGGCCGGAAAAGGCGCTGGGGCTGGAGTGGGCGTCGGCGTGACAGTCGCAGGTAATATTTTTAATTTCGGCTTGCGAAGCATTAGATTCTTCTCGTTACCGCCTTGTTTAAGCACGACGTTGTCCTGGTTTATTTCAGTCAGTTTCCAGCCGTCAATCTCATCGCCCACGGTTATTTTTCGAGTGTGATCTTTGCCGGCCTTCGATTTAGGACGGCTGAATAATGCCGATACGGTTTTTTGGGTGCTGTAAATTCCGTTCAACTCCCAAGCGAAGCTCTCCGATTGAGAGGCGGCTTGCGCGGCTTCCTTGCTCTGCTCTGTTACCGGTCTTCGGCCTTTAATAAATAACGGCCTGGCAACCAAGTCGACATAACTGTCTTCCGGCTGTTTGGTCAGTTCTATTTCGGGCAGTTCGTCCGCTTTATAGTCTTGCGGCGTTACCGAGACAATCGAGGACAGCAAGCGCTGCCGCATATAATACGAATACAACCACTCCACGGTAATAACCAGACACAGGCCGATGCAGACCGATACCAGCAGTTTCATGAGTTTACTGTTCATTCCGGCTGCCTTCTCATAAAGCTGACCGCCTGAAAATTAATATTCAACTCGTTACTCGGTTCGAGCTGGTGCGTGGTTCTGCTTCTTACGCCGCGCAACGGCCTGACATCGATCTGATTGATAATAATCAGCGGCGTTGCGGTTTCTATCTTGTACAGCACCGTCCGCAGCACTTCGCTATTTCCGGTCATACTCACGCGGACGGTAATCCGGCTAAATTCATTTTTGCTGCTGAGAGGGAGCGCTTGGGTGCTGCTCAATTGCCCGCCTGCCTCGGTAATGACTTTTTTAATAAGCTCCTGAACCTCGGCGGACGCTAAAGCGCCGGTGCTCTGCCGGTTCAAAAGTCCGCGTTTTTGATACTGTTCTTTTATGGCGCTCATGTTTGCAATGACCGCGTCTTTTCTTGCCAGAATCCGCTCATATTGCTGTAGCCTGAAAACAAGATTATTTTTGGCCTCGCTCAGCTCCAAGCCTTTGTTAAGCACCGGCACGATAACGGCCAGGCCGACCAGCAGTATCGCCGCAACCAACAGGGCGACGGCCGACCAGCGCTGCATTTGCTTGCTTTCGATGTCGATCACTTGCGTCTCCCGGTAGCCGAGGGCGGCGTTGAGGGCGGCGCAACCGCGGGGGTAACGTCAACGGTAATCTGGAAGCGCTCCTGGCCGCTGGCTTTATCCTGGGTGACCGGCGAAACGAAGCGGGCGTCGGCAAACAATTCGGAGTCTTCCAACACGCCGATCAATGCCGACGCGGCGGGCGATTCGCCCTGTATTTGCAGATGGCCGTCCGAGTACTGCGCGTAGGACAGCCAAGTATTATCCTTGATTAGCGCGCTTAAGGTATTTAAGCTCTCAATGACCGGCGGCACGGTATTTTTCTCCGCTATCAAGAGCCGGGTTTCGTCTATCATCGCATCGATCTCCAGCTGCATGGCCTTAACTTGCTTGGCATCCTTTTCGATGGCATCGATTTTTTCCTGCAAGGCATTGACCGTTTGATGTTCAAACCAGACCGGTAGCGCCAGCGCGGCCGCCGACAGTAAAAATATCGCCGAAACCAGTGCCGTATAAATCAGGCGCGGCGCATTTGCGGTTTTGTCCCTCAAGCTTTCCGGCAATAAATTGTAGCCGTCGTAACGATGTTCAAGATCATTCGGCGTCGCCTCGTAATCGACGAACAGCGGCGACATGTCCATAGCCTTGATGTCTTCATGCAGCGCATCAAGCGTTTCTCTGGGCGTCAACACCAGCATGACCCTGATTTGTCCGGGTTCATGTTCGCCTTCCAGCCGCTTAACCGCAAAATAAACCTGTTCCGGCTTAAACGGCGTATAGCGGTCAAGTTCATAGGCGACCACTTGGGACAGGTTTTCTTTGACCGCAATCGGCAAGGCGAGTTCTTTTTGAATGGCTTCTTGTCCGCTGAGCCGGACTATTAAATGGGCTTTAGCCAGCCGCTCATCGTTGGCTCGCAAGGTTTTATATCGGGCTATGCCCGACGCGTTGCGCTCCAGTATTGCCAAAGGCTCGGCGTGTTCATTAAGCAGGTAGCTCAGCGCTAACCGATTGCCGTCGGGACGGACGATGATGAAGCCCCGCTTCTCATTAACCCGCTGCCTGATTTTTTCAGGCACCAGAAAGTCGAGTTCGCGCAGCCACCAGCGAAACAACTTTTTAAGGTCCAGATCAATTGTTGAATTCAGGTTCGGCATACTGTCTCACTAGTAACTCATCTTTTTCATCGGTAAACAATGAACCGTAGGCCGCGGCGTTGCGCTGCCAGTTCAAAACCTGAAACGGCGACGCCGGATTGGCGGATTTTTTTATCTGCGTAGCGATGACGGCCGTTGCGCCATCTTCCAACCGCGCTTCGCTAATAACCGTAATGACGCCGTTTTGCTCGCTACCGGGAGTAACGACGCCGACGCTTAGCGGCGGGTTGTCGCCGGTTTGTCCGGCCGGCCGGTTAGAAACTAACGGAGCTGTCGGCATCGGCAGGCCGTTTATCGCGCTTTCCCGCCTTGCTGCGAGATAGTCGTCTATCAATCCGGAGTCCACGCCCGGCAGTAGTTGCAACACTTCTTTGGCGGCTTGGGTCGAATCGACTTGCGCTTGTCCCGAATAGACCGTGACCCGGTTTTCCAGCCACTTGAAGGCCTGTTCATTGATGCCCAGCACCAGCTGTAATTCCTCAACGGACTGAAACGGCTTGTTGCGCGGCCGGTAGTTTAATCCGGCGTCTTTATATTCTTCTTGCTCCGCGCCTTCCGGATGCGTCAGGTCATCGTTATCGCGCCAATCGAGAATCGCATTGACCCATTGGGTTTGCAACTGCTCAGCCACAGGCGCATGGCCCATAAGCGCTTGCAACAGGGGCTGATCCGCCCGGTTTAAATCCACCTTGCCTGTTTCGGCAAGCAGCCGGACTCTGACCTTGGCTTCCGCGTAATCCAGTTGGTAAATGCTGCCGTCGGTACGCCAGCGTTGCAGCGGATCGGGATGCATCAGCATCAGCTCGGCAATGGCAAGCCCCGATTCCGCGACAGCCGCGGCCTGGGCATTTTTACTGCTGCCGGTCACAATGCCCGCTTCCCGGCGCATGCTCAGCGCAAAACTGCCGGCCATAATGGTCAGCAGGCTCAACACCCACAAAACCAGCACCAGGGCGAAGCCCTCAGGCCTGTTCAATTACGATCCCCGGCCGGTTCGGCGGCGTTGGCCGGATTTTCCCCAAGCCCTGCGCCGCCGGTTTCGCCTGCAACCTTAAGCGCTATAATCATTTCCGGCCAAAAAACGCCGTTTGTCGTGTCAATGCTGATTTTGACCAATTGGGGGTGAACGCTTTTTTCCAGCCATTCATCCTGCCAGCGGCTTTTGCCGGTATCGTCGACGCCGAAATAAGCCAGCGTGAAATCGCTGACATGCTTTAACAAAATCTCCTGTTCCGGGCGCCATTCTGCATCTTCGGTTAGCGGAAAAAACGGCGTTAGCGTCACCTTGATCAGCTGTTCTTTAGCGTGTTGCTGCGGTTGTATCGAAAATAGCTGCATGCCCGCTCTACCGGCGCTTGCAGGGAAAATCGAGACGAACTGCAAGGACTTTTTTTTGCCTTGAAAAGAGAACGTTTTATCCTTGTTTTCGGTCGCCGCGCCGGTTTCCGGCCGGTTTGCGCCAGGCTCGCCATTGCCGTCGGCAAAATCGTTCCATAAAGGGCGGGCTGAGGATAAATGCCGCTGAAAAAAGTTATAGACGACGGCGACTTCATTCACCTCGGCCATTTTGCGTTCGCCCTGTTCCCAGCTTTGGGCGCAAATTCTCAAGCTGCTGAATAACAGCACCACCATAATGCTTAAGAGCGTCATTGCGATCAGAACCTCAATCAGCGTAAAGCCCGCCGAGGCGCAGGTAAAATGACGCTTCGCCTTATTGCTACCGTTCATAACACTTTATTAACCAGTTTCAATGTTATTAACTCAACCTGCCTGCGGGCGGCTTTGGCATCATCGCCCCAGCTTACGACAACCTTAATCTTAAAAAGCTCCGCCGTTATAGTCGTGACATCCAAATTTTCGGCGTTGAATTGGAACGGGCTGACCGATACTTGCCAATGGTATTTGTCATGTTCCAGCCCGGTCGCTTGTTTTGGCTTCAAGGGCGCTTCAGCGCCGGTTTCGGCCATTAAAGACTCGGCAACTTGAACGGCGGCGGTATATTCCTCGGCAACGCCGGCGTTATTAATACCGGCGGAAAATATCTTCAGCAAAATCCCCAAGGAAAGCGCCAGGATTGAAAACGCGATCAGGATTTCCAGTAAAGAAAAGCCGCGTTGTCTATTCATTTTCAAGCTCGGCCTGGCCGGTTAACCAATTTATATCGATCTGCCACGATGTCTGTCCTCGTTCCAGCGTGATTCTTCCTCCCGTAGAGGAACCATCGGCAAAAAAACGGATGTTCGCCGCGCCCTTTCCGGTTAATTCGGTTTGCGCCGTCACCACGGTGACATCGATAGTCTCGGGTATTCGGTAACGCTTGTCCCGGCCGCTGACGCTGTAGCTGTTGTCGCCAAGATCAAGCGCGACCGTGGTTTCCTGATGGGTCATTAAAGCCTGCCCTCTGGCATAACGCAGCGCTGAAACGATGTCCCTTGCCGCGGCCTTGAGTTCTGTAGAGTCGCTCCCTGACGACAGGTTAAGGCCGATCACCGAAAAGCCCAGCACCACGACAAAAAGCACTACGGTCAATTCCAGCAGGGTAAAGCCATGCTGACGCGAGACACAAGGTGCAAGGTGCAAGGTGCAAGGGGAGGAATATGGCGGTTTTACACCTTGAACGTTAAAACTCATTCCCAACTAACAATATCCCGATCTTCGCCTTCGCCGCCTTCCTTGCCGTCCGCCCCATAGGTGAACAAATCGAATTTTCCGTGTTCGCCGGGTGCGGCGTAATGATATTCCTGCTGCCAGGGATCCAGCGGCATTTTGGATTTTCGCAAATAGGGGCCGTTCCAGCGTTTGGCGCTGTCGGGCGATTCAATCAAGGCCTTCAAGCCTTGCTCGGTGCTCGGATAACTGCCCAAGTCCAGCTTGTACATATCCAGGGCGGCCGACAAATCTTCAATCTGCACCTTGGCCGCTTTGGTTTTGGATTCGCCCATGTGCTTCATGACCTGCGGCCCGACTATTCCGGCCAGCATCGCAATAATGCCCAGCACCACCAATAATTCAAGCAGGGTAAAACCGCGGAGGCGCAAGGCGGAAGGCGAAAGGCGCAAAGAGCCTGCCTTGTTGATCTTTCGCCTCTCGCCTTGCGCCTTGAACCTTAATACCTGTTTCATAATATTTTTCCTAATTTTAAAAAGCCAAATCGTTAACACTCAAAATAGCCAGCAGAATCGACACGATGATGCCCGCAATCATCAAGCCTAATGAAATGATCAAAACCGGTTCCAGCAAAGCCAGCATCCGCTGTATCGCCACGCTAAGCTGCTTATCGTAAATCGTCGCCACCCTGAGTAGCATTTCCTCCAGGCGTCCGGTCTCTTCGCCCATTTTTACCATCTGCATGGCCATTTTCGGGAAGATGCCTTTTTCCATCAAGGCATCCGACAGGTGTTTCCCCTGTTTCAACTGCTCTTCGGTATCCTGAATGGCCGCCGCCAAAACCAGGTTGTCTACCGTTTCGCGAACGATGACCAATGCCGCCAGTATCGAAACGCCATTGCCCAATAAAGTGCCCAGCGTGCGGCTGATGTTGGCGGTTTCCTTGTTCAGGATAATCGTCCCGGCCAGCGGCAGTTTCAAAAAACGGCCGTCCCAACGCTTCTTTTTTACCGGGTCGGCCAGCTGAAGATTCATGTAGCCTGTGATCGAGACAACGCCCAAAACCAGCGCCCACCAATAGCTTTGCAGCCATTCGGCCAGCCCCACCACGATCCGGGTCGATACCGGCAGCGCCTTGCCCGCGCTTGCAAACATTTCGGAAAATTGCGGCACCACGAAAGTCAGCATCACAAACAGCGAGGCCAGCGACATGATCAATAAAATGGCCGGGTAGATTAATGCCGTGCTGACCGTTTCTTTCAATTCGCGGGAGCGCTCCAGATACTCGGACAAGCGCGCCAATACTTCGCCGAGACTGCCGCCCGCCTCGCCGGCGCGGATCATGTTCAGGTAAAATTTGCTGAAAATGCCGGACTGCTTTTCCAGCGCATCGGCCAAGGTTGCGCCGCCTTTTACTTTCTCCAGAACCCTGCCGATCAACTTGGTCACCCGTTCGTTGTCTTCAGTCAAGTCGATCAATACCAGCAGGGATTTATCCAAAGGCAAACCGGATTCCAGCAAGGTTGCCAATTCGCCGGTGAACAGGGCGATGTCTTTTTGCGATAATTTGCTTTGCTTGATGCCCAGCCTTAATCCCAAGAACGATTTGGCGACAGCCGGGACTACGCGAATAGGGATATAGCCGTCCGTCTGCAACGCCGCAATCAGCTGTTGTTCGTCAACCGCGTCCCTGACGCCTTCTTCGGTCTCGCCAAGACTGTTAACCGCTTTGTAGGCAAATAACATTAGGCTTCCGATGTTACCCGCAGCACTTCTTCCAGCGTGGTAATGCCTTGCAGGGCTTTAACCAAGCCGTTTTCATACATCGTGGTCATGCCTTCCTCAATGGCAAGCCGTTGAATGGCTCCGGCTTCTTCATGCGCCATAATCAATTTGCGGAGCGGATCGGTCATGTGCAGAAACTCGATAATCGCCAGCCGCCCGCGGTAACCTAAGCCTCCGCATGACGGGCAGCCAACCGGTTTGTATAAGACAATATCGCCTTCCGGCGCAAACCGCCTTAATTTCATGCCGTCGATAATGTCTTGGGACGGCGTATAGCGTTGCTTGCAGGCAGGACACAGCTTTCTTACCAGGCGCTGCGCCAAGATGCCGTTGACGGTGGAAGTGAGCAGGTATTCTTCAAGCCCCATATCCAGCAAGCGGGTAACGCCGCCCGCCGCATCGTTGGTATGCAGCGTCGATAGCACCAAATGCCCGGTCAGCGCCGATTGCACGGCGATTCTTGCAGTTTCCAGGTCGCGCATCTCGCCGATCATGATCACGTCGGGATCTTGGCGCACGATAGAGCGCAGCGCCGACGCAAAGGTCAGGCCTATTTGCGGTTTGGCTTGAATCTGGTTGATCCCGTCCATCTGGTATTCGACCGGATCTTCAACGGTGATGATTTTTCGCTCGGAGGTGTTGAGCTGTTTTAACGCGGCATACATCGTGGTGGATTTTCCGCTACCGGTCGGGCCGGTAATCAGGATAATACCGTGCGGCTGAGACAGCACCTCGATAAACTGTTGCAAATGTTTGCCGGAAAAGCCCAGCGCGGCAAAATCCAGCACCGTAGTTTCCTTGTCCAGCAAGCGGATCACCACGCTTTCGCCGTACATCGTCGGTATCGTCGAAACCCGCAAATCCAGCTCCTTGCCCAGCATTTGCACTTTGATGCGGCCGTCCTGCGGCAGGCGGCGCTCGGCGATGTTCAGCTTGGCCATGATCTTGACCCGCGAAATCACCGCGGCGGTGGATTTGACCGAAGGCGCGTCGATTTCCTTTAACACGCCATCGACACGCAGCCTGACCTTTAGCGATTGCTCAAAAGGCTCGATGTGAATATCCGAGGCCCTGCTTTCAATCGCCCGCTGCATGATCAAATTGACCATTTTGATCACCGGCGCTTCGCTGGCCAAGTCTTTTAAATGCTCCAGATCTTCCTCGCCCAGATCATCGACGGCCAGATCGTCAACCAGTTTATCCATTTGCGAGCGGCCTTCGCCATACTGAACTTCCAGCGCCGCATCGATTTCCGAAAGCAGGCCGACTTTGGCGATGATGTTTTTGCCTGTCGCCAGCTTTAACGCATCAATGACAAAGCGGTCTTCGGGGTCCATTAGGGCAACGGTGATGTCGTCATTGTGAGTCAATCCGATGACATGGTAGTTTTTTAAGAACCGTAACGGCACGGTTTCCGGCAGCTGCATTTCCAGCGGATAGTGGTCCGGCGTAACTTTTTCAAAGCGGCCCGACTCTACAAAAGCGTCGGCTACATCAAGCTCCGAGCACAATCCGAGCTTAACCAGCAACTGCGGGGTGCTTTCCGACACCGACGTTTTTTGCATGCGCTCGACTTTTTTCAGTTCTCCCACAGAAAGCTTCTGCTTATTTTGCAGAACGGTTAACAACGATTCATAAGCCATTATTTTAATAAGACCGGGTGGAAACTGAATGATTTTAGGATAGTGAGTTCAACTTGGGCAATCAATACGTACAGATACTTATCTAAATCAATGCGATCATGCGCTGAGGCAGTCCCACGAATGTGTAAAAAATATCGTTCTTAATCGGTAGTTTATAAGAATCCGGGTTAAGCGGAGGAGTAACGATTGACCCGTTAAAAAAATGGACCGCTGATGTCAAAAGTAGGCGTCGGCAGTCCATTGTATTTGATAACGCTGAGAGGGTATGGCGGATTCCTTATCCGCAGCGGGTTTTAATTTCCATGCAAGCAATTGTTTGCAAATTATTACTACCGGGATACCTCAGGATCGTACCCTTGGTATCCCGATTTCGGCTCTATTTTTTAAAATTCAAACGCGCCTATATCGATTATCCAGTCTTGCTTGCGCACCACTATCGGGCTTGGCTCGGCTATCGGCAGATCACTGATGGTAAGGTTGCTCAGATCATTACCGGCATCGATCAACGGCGACCCGATTGCCGGGCGGTAATCGTGTAGCGCTTCATTCGCGAATAAAGGCTGGTTGTTGCCGCCGATATTGGTGTTCCACCCGGTGACCACTGCGCCGGTCAAATGACCCACCCAATACTGCGCGGCATTTGAGGAGACCCAGTTGTTGGTCAAATTGACGCTGCCTTTTCCAATCGCCATCGCCTGTACTTTTCCGGGAGCGCCAACGGTGCTGGGCGAGGTGTAGAACACATTGTTTTTGACGTCTGAGACAGCATTAGGCATATCCATGTTGAACAATAGCATTTCCGGATAGATACCGTGCGTGGCATCGCCTTTCAATGTCATAGTGTTGTTATAGAAAAATAATGTGCCTTGACGGTAGTGGGCGGTTTGGCTGCTGTCTCCGCCGTAGTGGATCAGGTTATTGCCGTACGCACCGGGGGTGAGGTCAAATAAATTGCCGTAGATGTGGGTTTTGCTGTAAGCGGCATCGCCGTAAATTAACTGGTTCCCGCCGGTCGAATCCTCCAGATTGACGGCTATCGTACAGTTCGATGCGAAGGTGTTGTAGCGTACGACTAAACCGGATGATCTATCCTTCAGGCAATCGCCGCCCGCGCCGGGACGAGTAGCGCCAAAGTAGTTGTATTGAAAAATGATGTCGCGTGCTTCGGTGTAGCTGTGGTGCTCCGAAAAGCCGTTGGTCACGCCGGTTTTCGGCGCATTGCTGTTGTTATAAATCCTGTTGCCTTCGATGAGCACGTCTTGCGACAGTTCTACGAGCGCGCTGTTTTTTGAGTTGATGAACAAACCGTTGCCGCAGTTGTGGAGCAGGTTGTTTTTGATCACCAGATGCGCTGCGGCTTCGACAAAAAGACAGGTTCCGAAAGCGCCATAAGTAACATTGGCGCCGGTTTTTCCATCGACGAATGTTGAGCCTTCGACGGCGTCGCGAATGTCGAGATTTTCGATGCTGATATAGCCGGCCGGGCCATTATTGTAGTCGTAGAATAGTTGCGGGCCTACCATGACCACGCCCAGTTTGTAGAGCGCCCGTCCCCCATTGTTATCGTGGTATTGAAGGGAGCGCGGGGCTTGGCCCGGCAGGGTTTCCATCTGCGTAGCGTTGCTGCCGTCGATGATGGGTCGCGCACCGGTCACAGGGTCGGGCATGCCGATAACGCGCATGAATTTGTTCGGTGCGGTCGGCGCCAGATTGGTGCCGGCCGAAATCAGCAACATTTCGTTGTATTCACCGTTATTGGGCTTGGCGTAAATTCTGACGGTGTCGCAGCCTTTCAATTGACTCCAGGGCAATTCGCTTAAGGCGGAATATGCCTTACCTGGTCCGACATCGTAGTAATTGATGGTACTACATCCGGACTGGTCTGCATTGGCCGTTGGCGTTGTCGCCCAGGCTACGGTTGATGACCCGGATTGCGGCGGTGGCGGTGGCGGGGTGCTTGCCGCAATGACAAAGCCACGCGTCCTCGAATAGTTTATGCCGCCGACCGTGGCGCTTGCATCAATCGATGCGGTCGCCGCTGCCGGCGCATTTGCAGGAATCGACAGGATGTAATTCCCGAGTGCATTTGCGATAGGCGCGGGGCTTACATTAATCACTGATGTATCGCTGCTGTTTACCGTGACAGGTATCGATGGGTCGACCGTTCCATCGGCGGCAATGAAGGCTATGTCTACGTATTCGCTAGAGCCTGCGGTGCGCGTATTGATCGCGCTAAGCCCGGCTTTCGATGAAAACCCGATTCTGGCCTGGCCGGTAACGGCCATTACGTTGCTTGCTGTAATGAACAGCAAGAAGCACCCGAGCAGGCAGGTGGAAGTTATTTTTTTCATGGCGATGATTTCCTTTTGGATCAGGTTTAACGAAAAAATATAATTAATTTTTGTAACTGCACAGCAGCCTATCACCGGAATCCGGCGTTAATGCAGAAGCGTTCAGCGGTTAACTGGGCAGTAATATGTTGCGTAGTAGTTTATATAATGTGTTACGGGCCTGCCGCTAACGAAGCCTTGGGACTCTAATGTACGGGATTTGTGCTTCCAAACGGTTTCTTAAAAACAGCGATTGCTTGCAATTGTTTCTGCATCGGTAGATAGGTTGAGGTAAAAAACTCCTTTTTACCGCAATATATGTTAATAAATAACGCTGTCGGTTTCGCCCTCCTTACGGAGGGTAAATGGCGCATCGGCGACTAAGGCTTACCTTTTCTTGTTATGATTTACATAGGAAATTAAGCTCGATACCGGCGCAGCTGAATAGACATGCGCACATGTAAAATGAAAACAAGGTCGCTTTATGAAACAAAGCAATGCTTTAGCTTATCTACGCCAACTGTGTTGCTCTGGACTGAATAAGGAAATCGTTATTCCGGAGTTTCTCCGTGCTGTGCAAAGCCTCATTCCTTCCGGCAACAATGCATTTTCCGGGATTGATGAACATATTATTCCCCTGTATTACATGCTTGAATTCGCCGATACCGATCTGGATGGCCCTGGCGTGGTTTTTGATTATATGACCCCTGAGAGGAGGAGTTATTTTATTGACTGGTTTAGAGCGTATCCGGTTTTAGCGGAAACCGATGTGTTTGATGAATCGTTTTATAGCTCCGATATGTATAATTTGGTGCTGCGCCGATTGGATCAGTATCATTTGCTTTGGGCGCTCGTCAGGCACGATCATAAACCGGTTGGTATGCTTTGCTTGTATCGCCCGCGCCAGCAAAAAAAATTCAATAGCCGAGATCAAGCGCTGTTGGCGCGATTGCTGCCTTATGTGTCTCATGCCCTGCATGCGCCAGAGGATAAAGACATTCTGTATAGCGAAAACGGCTCCTCCGGTATGATGATCATGGATACACAGGGAGCTATTGTTTTTTTGAGTAGTGAGGCAAAAAATCTGTTGGCCTTAGCTTGTTATCCGGTAGTAACCCAGAATGGGTTTATTAAGGAAGCGGAATTGATCGATAAATTGGCGCAACTTTGCCGAAATTTGGACGCCGTATTTCGTGGTCGGGCCGCTACCCCTCCAGCTTGGAGTTTTGTCGGCGCCAATGGCAGGTTTATGTTCCGCGCTTACTGGCTGAACAAACAAAACAATGAGCCTGGCGGATTGATCGGCATGACTATAGAGCATCAGGAGCCGGTTGTATTGAAAATTTTGCGCGCCATGAAAAACCTGCCGTTGTCGCCTATGCAAAAAGAAGTCGCCTTGCTGCTGGCGCAGGGATTTGCCTCCGAGAAAATCGGGGAACGCCTGCATATCAAATTGACCACGGTAAAAGATCATATCGGCAAAATTTTTACCAAACTGGATATTCATCAACGCGAGGAATTGTTGCCCAAGTTGCTGGCGTTGGAAGATGCAATTCAAATCGTAACGGTTCTGTAACCATAAGATATGATTGTGACGATGCTGTCGAAATAAACAGAAAGTGTCCAGATAGGAATTGCTCAAAAAATCAGGCGATCATATCTCTGAGCTCTCGGCAATTGCGCGATGCATTGCTCTATCTCTTGCATTCCTGCCGGAACGATGGAGTACCTCGGCACGCGCAGTTGTGTGAATTGAGTGCGTCCTAAAATTAAAGTTAGGCGGAAGCACATAAAATCGCGGGGCATTCAGTCATATCCACTCATAAAAGCTCGTGGATAATAAACTTAAGCGCTAGAGGTCGTAAACGCACATCTTCCCAAGCAAAAATGCCCTGATAATTCAACAAAGCGCGGCTTTCGCTCGCGCTCTCCCCCTCCCACGCTGTATAATGCGCGGTTATTTTTCACTGAGTTATAAGGTGTGGTTTATGCAAATTATTCAGGAAGCGCTCACGTTCGATGACGTTTTATTAGTGCCTGCGCACTCGACTGTGCTGCCACGCGACGTAGAAATGAAGACCCAGCTGACGCGGGGCATTACGCTCAATATCCCTCTGGTCGCTGCGGCGATGGATACGGTTACCGAAGCGCGGCTGGCGATTGCGATTGCCCAGGAAGGCGGTATCGGCATTATTCACAAGAATATGACTGCCGAACAGCAGGCGCGAGAAGTGCGCAGCGTTAAAAAATACGAGAGCGGAGTGATTAAAGACCCAATCACGGTTTCGCCGGATGCGAGCATTCGGGATGTTATCAAGTTGACCCGCTCCAAGAATATTTCCGGCGTGCCGGTGGTCGACGGTGATGAACTGGTCGGCATTGTGACTAGTCGCGATTTGCGCTTTGAAACGCGCTTTGATGAGCCAGTTGCCAAAGTCATGACGCCTAAAGAGCGTTTGGTTACGGTCAATGAAAATGCTGATCGCAGGGAAGTGATTGCCCTGTTACATGAGCATCGTATCGAAAAAGTGCTGGTGGTCAATGATGCCTTCCATTTGCGCGGCATGATTACCGTGAAAGATATACAAAAAGCCAAGGATTATCCATTGGCCTGTAAAGACGAACACGAACAGTTGCGGGTCGGTGCGGCCATCGGTACCGGGCATGGCACGGAAGAGCGGGTTGCCGCGCTGGTCGAAGCCGGCGTGGATGTGATTATCGTCGATACCGCACACGGACATTCTCAAGGCGTATTGGACAGGGTGCGTTGGGTAAAGCAGAACTATCCTGAGGTGCAGGTGATCGGCGGCAATATTGCCACGGCGGCGGCGGCACTGGCTTTGGTTGAGGCAGGTGCGGACGGCGTTAAGGTCGGCATAGGTCCTGGGTCTATCTGTACGACCCGTATTATTGCCGGTGTCGGCGTGCCGCAAATTACCGCAGTCAGCAATGTCGCCGATGCGTTAAAAGGAACCGGTGTGCCGTTGATTGCCGATGGCGGTATCCGCTATTCCGGCGATGTCGCCAAAGCCCTGGCCGCCGGCGCCTATGCGGTGATGTTGGGCGGTTTGTTTGCAGGCACCGAGGAAGCGCCGGGAGAGATCGAGTTGTTTCAGGGACGGTCCTATAAATCCTATCGCGGCATGGGCTCTTTGGGAGCAATGGCGCAGCAGCAAGGATCCAGCGATCGTTATTTTCAGGAAGAAACCGATTCGGCGGAAAAATTGGTGCCGGAAGGCATAGAAGGCCGGGTGCCGTATAAAGGCAGTTTGCTGGCCGTTATTCATCAGTTACTGGGCGGTATTCGCGCCAGCATGGGTTACACGGGCAGCCAAACCATTGCGATGATGCATGAAAAAGCGCAGTTTGTGCGGGTGTCCAGCGCCGGCATGCGCGAAAGCCATGTGCATGACGTGACCATTACTAAAGAAGCGCCTAATTACCGGATGGAGTGAGTTTAGGCGAAAGACGAAAGGCGAAGGGCTAAAGGATGACCTAATTTTGAAGCTCGGTTTTTTTCGCCTTTCGTCCTTCGCCCTTCGCTCTTAACCTTTCGCCTGATCTAAAAGAGTTCTATCGTGAAACAACAATCCCCAAACATCCATACCCACAAAATCCTGATTCTGGATTTCGGCTCGCAATACACCCAACTGATCGCGCGGCGTATTCGTGAAATCGGCGTTTATTGCGAAATTTATTCCTGCGAATGCGACGTTGAACAAGTCAAAAAATTCGCGCCCAACGGCATTATTTTATCCGGCGGCCCTGACACGGTAACCAGCGGCGATACGCCGAGAGCGCCGCAAATCGTTTTCGAGTTGGGCGTTCCGGTACTGGGCATCTGCTACGGTCTGCAAACCATGGCCGAGCAATTGGGCGGCAAGGTTGAAAGTTCCGACCATCGGGAATTCGGCTATGCGCAAATCAGGGCGCGCGGCCATTCCAAATTACTGACCGGCATCGAGGATCATTTATCGCCGGAAGGCTTTGGCCTGCTGGACGTCTGGATGAGTCACGGTGATCGCGTGGTTGATTTGCCGAACGGCTTTAGCCTGATTGCCAGCTCGGACGGTGCGCCGATTGCCGGTATCGCCAATGAAGACAAGGACTTTTACGGCTTGCAGTTTCATCCCGAAGTCACCCACACCAAACAAGGCGGACGGATATTGTCGCGCTTTGTGCTGGAGATCTGCGGCTGTGAAGCATTGTGGACATCCAGCAATATTATCGAAGACAGCATCGAAGTCGTCCGGAAAACGGTCGGCACCGATCATGTGGTTTTGGGCTTGTCCGGCGGCGTCGATTCGTCGGTTGTTGCCGCGCTGCTGCACAAGGCCATCGAAGACCAGTTGACCTGCGTTTTTGTCGATACCGGTTTGCTGCGCCTGCACGAAGGAGATCAGGTGATGGCGACTTTTGCCGAGCACATGGGCGTCAAGGTTATCCGGGTGGACGCCGAACAGCGCTATCTGGACGCCTTGAGCGGCGTCACAGACCCCGAACAAAAGCGCAAAATCATCGGCAGTCTGTTTATTGATATTTTTGACGAGGAAGCCGCGAAAATAACCGATGCAAAATGGCTGGCGCAAGGCACGATTTATCCCGATGTGATCGAGTCGGCCGGTTCCAAAAGCGGCAAAGCGCATTTAATTAAGTCGCATCACAATGTCGGCGGCTTGCCGGAAAACATGCTGTTAAAACTGGTTGAACCTTTGCGCGAGCTGTTCAAGGACGAAGTCAGGAAGCTGGGCGTGGAGCTGGGTTTGCCTGCGGATATGGTTTATCGCCATCCGTTTCCCGGTCCCGGTTTGGGGGTCAGAATTCTGGGCGAGGTGAAAAAGGAATTTGCCGATTTATTGCGCCAGGCTGATGCTATTTTCATTGAAGAGCTGTATCGCCACGATCTGTACGACAAGGTCAGCCAGGCGTTCGCGGTATTTTTGCCGGTCAAGTCGGTCGGCGTGATGGGCGACGGTCGGCGCTATGATTACGTGATTGCTATCCGCGCTGTCGAAACTATCGATTTTATGACCGCTCGCTGGGCGCATCTGCCGTATGAGTTTCTGGATTTGATTTCCCGGCGCATTATCAATGAAGTCCCCGGTATTTCCCGTGTTGCTTACGACATCAGCGGCAAGCCCCCCGCAACGATCGAATGGGAATAAGCAGTACTACGGATGAAGCATGGATGCGCTATGCGATCAGGCTGGCGCAACGGGCCGAGCAACAGGGGGAGGTCCCGGTCGGCGCTATCGTGGTCAGGGACAATCGATGTATCGCGGAAGGCTGGAATATTCCGATAACCAGCCATGATCCGACCGCCCACGCCGAAGTGGTTGCCATGCGAGGCGCGGGAGTTCACGTCCAAAATTATCGTTTAAATGATGCGACCTTGTACGTGACGTTGGAGCCTTGCGTGATGTGCATAGGGGCTATGAGTCATGCGCGGATCAAGCGGCTGGTGTTCGGCGCGTACGATCCCAAACGGGGCGCGGTGTGCAATGCACTAAGCCTGACCGATGCGGCTTTTTTAAATCACCGGATCAGTTGGGACGGCGGCGTGTTGGAAACGGAATGCTCGGAAATGCTGAGGGATTTTTTTAAAGCCAGGCGATGATGGACAGGCGTTTTAAAGCGCCGACGGGGATCGATTGTTACCGCATCGTACTATTTTATGAAAGCCTTCCTCTCCCCAAAGGCATAAGTATCTATACGGTTTTTTTGTATTACAAATACAATGAGTTACAAAACAGTCTAGCTCCCTCTCCTGCATCCATGCAAGTCGTCATCCCAACCCTCTCCCTCAAAGGCATAAGTATCTACACAACTTTGCCTAAAAATTGCTGGGCCGTTGCTTTCAATTTGTCCAGTTCCTCTTGAGAGTAGGCCTGGGTAATTTCAAGCAGTGAGAGGAACACCCATAGTCCTGCCAGCAGT
>Ga0208271_100071_pt1 | contig 52223 bp, 62 predicted proteins | sample LakWasM111_LOW13_2_FD_183927 | JGI IMG/M metagenome (GOLD analysis project Ga0208271, IMG submission 183927) | Freshwater sediment methanotrophic microbial communities from Lake Washington under simulated oxygen tension - Sediment Metagenome... | ecosystem: Environmental > Aquatic > Freshwater >...
GGCTTGGAAACTCCAGACGGCTTTCCAAGGATTATGAGCGCCTAACCGATACGGCCGAAGTATTTATCAAAATTACTGAGGTACATCGTCTTTTACGCGGAATTTGTTAGGTTTTTAAACAGCTTCTTAGGCACCTTAACCGTTATCGATCCCAGCCCAGTCAACACGTCTCGTTCCGGTAAATAACCGTTGCGGACTACCGTTTTTCGTCCCTGCAGGTCTGTTATGTTCTCATAGTGGCTTAGAAAAAACTGCAGTTCCGTTTCAACCGCTTTTTCTATGAGTCCTCGCGCTCCATGCATCAATAGCTCTGTCAAGCTATCATTAATTGTCCCGGCAATATCCAGGCCTTTTATGTTATCTTTGTTCATGGCGTACCTTTTTGCTGATTATTCGATCTCGTTAATCTAATTTCAGCAGAGGTCGCCACCTTTATTCAAGTTCGCCATACACCAAATTTATTTATACCTCAAACGGCGTACAAGGCTGTTTTAACCCAATTGGTTCACTTAAAATGACTGGCAGCTTTATGTGGGCATGCTTCCATTCGGAAATTAGAGGTGAATGACAGTTGCGGCTCGAACCGAGACAGTCAATGGCTGATGCAGCTTAGACACATTTGAGAAACTGTCAGATCAAGTCCAGGGTTATTACAAATAAATGGCATTAAAACTCTTCCCAATCGTCAGCGCCTGCAGGCTGTAATTGCAGCTTGGCCGGTGAGTTTTTAGCCGCATAGGGTCTGACTCGTGTCATTGCTCCGGGTGCAGGCAGCGAATGAACCAAACGATGCGGGTTACCGTCCACTTTAAAGCTGCTCATGGTCATGGCCAGGCCTCGCGCCTGTTCTTCCAACGATTCCGCTGCCGCCGCGGCGTGTTCTACCAAGGCCGCATTTTGTTGGGTTACGGTATCCATTTGAGCGATGGCTTGATTGACTTGCTCGATGCCGGAACTTTGTTCGGCGGAGGCGGCGGTGATTTCAGCCATAATATCGGTAACGCCGCGCACCGAGCTGACGATTTCTTCCATCGTCAGACCAGCCTGGGCAACCAGTTTGCTGCCGCCTGAAACTTTGCCTACCGAATCATTAATCAGGTCTTTAATTTCCCCTGCGGCGGTCGCGGCGCGCTGCGCAAGGTTGCGCACTTCTACCGCCACCACGGCAAAGCCCCGGCCTTGATCTCCGGCGCGGGCGGCTTCCACCGCAGCGTTGAGGGCGAGAATATTGGTCTGGAAAGCGATGTCGTCGATCACCGAGATAATGTCGCCGATCTTATGCGAGGATTCGTTGATGTCGCTCATCGTCATGACGACTTGGCCGATCACTTCAACGCCTTTGCCGGCGATGTCGGATGCGTCAGCGGCGAGCCGGTTGGCCTGTTGGGCGTTTGCGGCATTATGCTGTACGGCGGAGGTCAACTCTTCCATGCTGGCGGCGGTTTGTTGCAGGCTGGCGGCTTGCTCCTCGGTGCGATTAGACAAGTCGTTGTTGCCTGCGGCGATTTCTTGAGATGCGGTGTTAATGCTGTCGGTGGTATTCTTGATTTGGTTAATAATAGCTTTAAGTTTTTCTACGGTCATGTTGGAGTCATCCTTGAGCTGTCCAAAGGTGCCGGAATAGTCATTGGTGATGGTTTCGGTCAGGTCGCCGCGGGACAGGGCTTCAAGGACGCGCACCACTTCATTGAGTCCGGATTCGCTGGTTTGCATCAGTTGGTTGATGCCGACGCTCAGTTCGCGAAAGAAGCCTTCCTTGCCCTGCAAGTCGAAGCGCTGGGTGAAATCGCCTCGTACGGCGGCATCCACTACGTTGGCGACTTCCTGTTCAATGCCTACTTCGGCGGTTCGATCTTTCCATTCCACTACGACCCCGAGTCTCTCGCCGCGTTCGTTATTGATAGGGTTGGCAACCAGATAGAAAGTGCGCCCGGCAATGGTAATCTCGCTACGGAAAGTCGAATTCAATTGCGTCAGTAATCGTTTTTGGTGTTCCGGGTTTTCATGAAAAGAATCGATGCGCGACCCCATGAGCGCGGCGGAATCGAAATGCGGAATGGATTTGCGGATGTCGGTTTCGGCCCGCCGCATCATATTATGCACAGCCGGGTTCATGTAGATGATCGTGTGCTCGTTATCGGCCACCATTACGTTTGAACTGATGCTATCCAGGGCGGTCTTGAGGCGCAGGGCTTCGTTGGCTATTTTGCGATCCGCGGTTATGCGCTCAAGCAGTTGTTGCTGCATGTTTTTCATGGTTGCCAGCAAGCTGTCGGCATCGTTTTGTTTAATCGCGATGACATTATCCAGTTTGCCGGCAGCGATGTTTCTGGCCAAATCGGCGACATCGCCGGGCTCGCCGCCCAATTGACGAATAATGCCTCGACTGATTAATGCTGTTAATGCTACGGCCGCTGCAACGCTGAAAGCGAAAATGCCGATCAGGATGATGCCGTATAAATGGATGGTGTTTCGAGCCTGCGTCTCATCGCTTGCATTGCGAGTCGTGGTAAGTTGCACTGCGGTATCGATAGCGTTACGGTGCTGTTCGTAGGCGCTGCGCATTTTTTGCAGGCTGGCCTGCGATGCGTTGCGGTCTCCCGACTGAACGGCAGGCAGGAAATGATGCTCGGCTTCGGTATAAAAGTCTTGAGCCGTCTGGTAAGAGGTTTGAAGCAGGGGGGCATGGAGCTGCTGTTCCAACGTTTGGCCTAGCCAGTAACGATGGCGGGATTCGTATTCCGTTTTTAATATTTGAAAACGCGTTGCCAGAACGCTGATTTCAGCGGGGTCGACGGCTTGAGTTAATTGCAAGGCGACCAGATAGGATTCGATGATGTATTCAGGCGGCGGCAGAATATCGGCAATAATGTCTTTACCCTGGATTATGCGTTGATAAATGGGGCCATTAACATTCAGTGTGTTCATGGCTTTGTAGGTTGCGAAACCGAACAGCGAAAAACCGATGACCAAGGTGCTCAAAATGATCGTAAAACGCATTTTGATCGTTAACAGATTGGGGGTTTTTATCTCATTTAACATGATGCACGCCTAATTTTTATTTATGATTGAAAGTGTTACGTGCCGGCTATGCCGAATTTCAGGGTGCGTTCGTCGCACAACCCAAGCGATTAGAAGAGTAGCCTGAACCGGTCGGCCGCTTGACACTTGTGTACCACGAGCGGGACGGGGGTTGCACCACCGTCCCTAGCGTTTTCGACAACTACTGCCATATCTTCATCCGTCAAACGTTTCGGACGGGGTTGCAAACCCCGTCCAGCCGCAGTCAAAACGTTGCACGTTAGACCTTCCAGGTTTTTAAAACCTGGAAGGTCTGTATATCGCATGTTTCCCGCCTAACGACAGCCCGCAGACACTTGTGTATAAAGACGAGCGCAGAGCGTGGGAGCGATGAGTTTAAGTAATCGAGCTAAAGTTTTCGGGTATATTGGAGTGCAAGCTCTGCTTGCAAAGCAGGCAAAGCCTGCAATCCGGCTTTAAACAAGAGCTGGAAACTTATATTCAGGCACTTATGTTTCGGGACGTTATTACCGACCCCATTCTAAGTAGAATGTTCAATAGGCCCATCCCATGCAGGATCAGCGCAAACGATGCCGTTTGCTTATGAAATACCGATGTGTAAACCGAACGCTAGACTCTATTCTTCGGAACCGTAACATTTGGGGTAGTCGATGCACACCTCGCAAGAGGGTACGCGGCACAGGTACAAGCCTTCCGCTTCGCAGAGCTGCTTGTACAGGAATTTTTTCCATTTCATGTCCTTGTCGTTTTTTTCGGCTAATTCGGGAAAGTTGTATTGCAGCATGGCGCTCAATTGCGAGCGGGACCAGAGTCCTAAATCCTGCCATAAGTGATCGCTGCCCAGGCTGCCGGCGACGATAACGCCTATCACCCAGTTTATTTCGATAATATCCGGGTTACTGAAATGCTTGAGCAGGTTAACCAGGTCATCTTTTTCCAGCATTCGGCTAAAGTCCAGCTTGCTGCCCGATGGCGCATGAGCCGGAATAATGCTGCTGCCGGGAAAAAGACGGTTTGTTAAGTCATTAAACTGCTCGCGCTCCAACCCCATATAGTCGGGCAAAACGCCTTGCCCGGCACACCAACTGGCCATCATGCAGGCCAGCCATTCATGATTAGGACTGATCATGGCCTCGGGCTTTAGCCGGGCATAAATCCGCTCCCGGCTATCCTGGAGTTGGAGTGCGGCAGACATGATTAATATTCGACCAGAATATCTTCATCCCTGACGATCATCTGGCAAGCCAGGCGCCAGGGCGACGGAATGTCGTCAACGATCATTTGATCCATTTCTTCTTTGCTGATTTTGCCGCTAACGCGCAGCACTTCTTTTTCTTTTTCGGTTAACGGGCCGCCCATGCGTTGGTGTTTTTTATCGATGCTGCTGACTTTGACCAGGCAGGTGCCGCATTCGCCGTCTTCGCATTCGTAATTGATCGGAATTTTGTTTTCACGAGCCAGTTTTAATAATGTTTCGGTATGACTGCCTGCTACGGCGTAGACGGTTTTATCCCGGTATTCGGGATTTGAAAAAGTAACTAAAGCCATGATTTGCTCCTTATGAGTGTGAGTGTGGTCGCATGTTTCCGCGTGGGAAATCATCGACGATAATTCTTATCTGCATTCCCACGCGGAGCGTGGGAATGAGAAACCTGTTTTTTAAACCGGCCGGACCTTGATTGTTCCGCCCAACACCTGTGCCTGGCATGCCAGCCGATTATGCTTGCCGGCCATATTTTCGCGCAGGACTTTATCTTCAAGCACAGACGGTTCGGCCAGATTGTTCCAGCCTTCGGTTACTTTCATAATGCAGGTGCCGCAGTCGCCTTCGCGGCAGCCGTAAGTAATACCTGAACCGACCTTTTCGGAAATTTCGATCACCCGGGTGCCCGCAGGCGCCGAAACAGTGATGTTAATGTCTTCAAAGGTAATTGACGCTTTCGCCATTGCTACTCTCCTGATGTGTTAAAAAAATATTAGGCAAGATCGGCCATATCGATCGTTTTGGGTTGTCTTAAACCCATCAGATCCTGCGCCATTTCATGCCCGAATTCGCGACAGATTTCGATTTCTTCTTCAGTCGGAATTAACTTAATGCGTATCCCCGGAATGGGCACACGCAATTTGAGACCGCGCAAGCGATCTTCAACCATTTTCACGCCTTCGCCGGTCCAGCCGTAGGAGCCGAAAACGCCGCCCAGTTTGGATTTGAGATTGATGACAGCCAATGAGGACAATAAATCCCATACCGGTTTAACCGCATCGCCGTTAATGGTCGGCGTGCCGAACAGGATGCCGTCGGCGCCTTCTATTAGATCGACAAACGGCGCTATTTCACTGCCTTCCAGGTCGTATAACGAGACGCGCACATGCTCCACCGCCATCGCGCCTTCATAAATGGCTTCGGCCATGCGTCGCGTATTGCCGTAGGAACTGATATAAAAGATCAACAAGGTTTTTTCGCCAGCGCTGATTTCGCTTTGCAAGGCCGCGGTCGATAATTCGCGATAGCGCTGCACATAGCGTTGCGGTTGGTCGCGCAACAGCGGGCCATGCGCAGGCAGGATTTTATTGAGCGGCAGCAAGGGTTCAATCAGGGCCAGCGCCCGATTCACATACTCTTTAAACGGCCGCATGATGTGGGCGTAGTAATATTCGAACGAAAAGCGAAAATCGCCGACTTCATCGTTAAACAGCCGCGCATCGCAGAAATGGCAGCCGAACACATCGCCCGAAAACAGGGTTTTTTCTTCCACTAAATAAGTGCATTGGGTATCCGGCCAATGCAAATAGGGTGTGTGCAAAAACGTTAAGGTGCGATCGCCCAGCGAGACGGTGTCGCCGGTAAAGACCGGCGTAAAATCGAAAGCATCCTGTTTTAGCAGGGCTTTGAGCATGGATTGGGCTTTCTGGGAAATGTACAGCTGGGCTTGCGGTGCGCGGCGCATCAGTTCCGGCAATGCGCCGGTATGATCGGGTTCAAGATGATTCAGGACGATGACTTTGATTTCGTCATAACGCGCTACCGATTCCAAACGGGCGAAAAAATCATCGGCAAAGTTTTCCTTGACGGTATCGATGACCGCGACGCCTTCGCTGCCCCTGACCACATAAGCGTTGTAGCTGGTGCCGTTGGCGGTTTTTAAGATGATGTCGAAGGTGCGCAGCGACGGATCGAGCGCGCCTATCCAGTGAACGCGTTCGGATAGCGTGACGGCTTGCGGTACGCCGTCAATAGATAAGACCGGAGGTTTACTCATGACCGCAGCTTGCTTGTGCAAGCGAGCGAGGACAGCTTTCCATATCCTGATAGCTTTTGGTTTCTGTTAAGCCGATCCAGTTATCGACCGCGTACTGATCGAATCCCGCCATCGTTCTATCGCCGACTTGCATTAACGGGCGGCGTATTAACAACGGATTTTTCACCATCAGCGCTAAGGCTTCTTGTTCGTTTAGGCTCTCAGGCTCAATCTCGCCCTGTTTGATGGCCGGGGCGCTGTAATTGAACCAATTCCTGACCGCCAATTTACCGAAAAAACTGCGCAAGCGCTCAGGCTGCCAGGTTTCAGTCAATAAATTAAGCGCCACAACTTCATGGCCCGCCGCGGCTAACAATTTCTTTTGCCGGGTATTGTTGATGCAGCCGGGCTTTTCGTAGAAAGTGACAGTAGCCATCGGATATGCCCCAATCAGTGGCCCTGTAACTCGGCCATTGCTTCCGCCATTCTTTCCGGCGGAATACCGGTTAAAGAGCCTGGCAAGTTAATCGGCTCGCCCAATGAATTTAATATCGCGCCTTCAATAGGGCAAATACTGGCGCATTGATAGACGGGGAAGTCGCCTTCGCATTCGGTGCATTTTTTGCTGTTAACCAAAAAATGCGGTTTAGCCTCATAAATGGCTTTACTTGGACAGACCGGTTCGCAAGCATAGCAATTAACGCAGGATTCAATAATTTTTACTGCCATGACAGGCTCCTAAAATACTATCGTGTGGGAATGTCGAACCGTGGACTGCGGTAACAACATGCACATCGTCTTAAAGAGATTAATTCACCACGAAGACACGAAGTTCACGAAGCTTAGCTAGAGGAAAAAACTTCGTGCTCTTCGTGTCTTCGTGGTGAAATGTTTTTACGGAGTTACCGCTAACCCAACCTAGGGCGGGACGGGGTTTGCAACCCTGTCCCTAATGTTTCTGCGATGTCTGAGCTATTTAACCAATCTCAAACGTTTCGGCCGGGGCAACATGCCCCGGCCGGCTTTGTGACGTTAAATTACGCACTGGCCCTGACTGAATCTTTAGCCTCATCCAACTTACCCGCGGCCGCCATCTCTTTGTAAACAGCCATTACCGCTTCTTCGATGGGTTCCATCGCATGTTCGCCGTTCGGCGCGATTCCGGCCGCTTCCAGCTGCTCCCAAGGTTCATAGCCGACTTTCGAACACAACACCGCTTCGCATCCTGCCAACGCGCGGATAGTCAGTTGCAAAACGCTTTCGCCGTCGCCGCAGGTGCTGTCGCCGCCGCAATATTGATCGGCTTTGCGATGACTGATAAAACGCACGCCGTCCGGCGAGGCTTCATAAATCAGGAACTCTTTGGCATGACCGAAGTGCATGTTAATGACGCCTTGGCCGCTGGTGGCTACGGCCATCAATACCGGGCGCGTCGTGAGCTTGGGCTCTTCCTTATGTTGCTGTGCCTTTTGGGCTTTTTCCAGCCGTTTACTGTCCATCTCAGCCTGTATCGCGACATGAATCACCTTGCGTTTTTCCATCGCCGCCTGATAGTCGATGTCCATCTCTTCAATCTTATCCAGCGTAAATTCGTCGCCCCGATCTTCGCCCAACAAGCCCACCGCATCGGCACGGCATTGACGGCAATGGCGCATCATGTTCATATCGCCGGAACAGCTGTCTTGCAGGTCTTGCAATTCATCGGGGGTAGGGCCGCGTTGCCCCATCACACCGTAGAAAGTGCCGTGTTCGGCTTCGGCAATCAGCGGCATCACGTTGTGCAAAAATGCGCCTTTGGATTTAACCACGCGGCTCACTTCCGCCAAATGCTGATCGTTTATACCGGGAATCATCACCGAATTGACCTTAACTAAAATGCCTTTGGCAATCAGCATTTCCAGGCCTTTTTGTTGCTGTTGAATCAGGATTTTTGCGGCTTTTACGCCGGTAATGCGTTTATTGTTCCAGTAAATCCACGGATAAATCTTCGCGCCGATTTCAGGGTCGACGCAATTGATGGTGATAGTGACGTGATCGATATTGTGCTTGGACAATTCCTCTACCGAATCGGGCAGCGCAAGACCGTTCGTTGATACGCATAATTTGATGTCCGGCGCTTCTTCGCTTAAACGGCGGAAAGTTTCGAAGGTGCGTTCGGGATTGGCTAACGGATCGCCGGGGCCTGCAATACCCAGAACGGTCATTTGCGGAATAGTAGCCGCCACCGCCATGGTTTTTTTAACCGCCTGATCCGGTGTCAGCACTTCGGAAACCACGCCGGGACGCGATTCATTACTGCAATCGTATTTACGGTTGCAGTAATGGCACTGGATGTTACAAGCCGGAGCCACAGCAACATGCATTCTGGCGAAGTAATGATGGGCATCTTCCGAATAACACGGATGGTTCTGCACCTTCTCCCGTATCGAATCAGGCAATGAATCCATTTGATTGTCGGTTGTACCGCATGAACTGGCTGAGCAGCCGCCCTTTGATGCCGGAGCATCACTTAATACTGGTAATTGCATCGTATCTAACCTCGTTAAGTTGCGTTTACTAAAGCAAAAGCACAGGTCATGCCAATGGTGTAATTTTATTTTATAGCGTTGATTTAGCTGGATATTATATTGGATGAGGAGTGTTATTGTTGCAAACGCAACAGCCATGTTTTCAGGTTTTGTAATTAATGGGACAATGGTTTGGGGTGAAAAAGGCTGTAATTTCATGCCTTGTTGACAAACAACCAGCGCATATAATCAATCAGCCATAACCATTTTGATTTGTTGTAACAATAATTCAAAGGAAAGCCATGATCAGCGAATATATAAATGCCGCCATGAAAAACGCGCACTATGAAATAATCGAAGACGAAGAGCCGTACTACGGCGAAATACCCGAACTAAAAGGTGTTTGGGCAACGGGTAAAACACTGGAAGAATGCCGGGACAATTTAACCGAGAACCTGGAGGGATGGATACTTGTTCGCAATAGCCAAGGCATGGATATACCGGCAATTAACGGTTACAAGGTAACAACACCCAAGCAAATGAAAGTTGCCTAAGTTAAGCCCGATTTCATGGCGCGAATTAGTCGTTACTTTAAAAGCACTTGGATTTATCGGCCCGATGGTAAAAGGCGACTTGGTATTAACTTTGCCAAATCCACACAAACAGGAAATCAGCGTTGATTTATTGAAAAGGCTGTTAAGACAAGCCGACATTGACCGCGATACATGGCTAAGTACTAAAAAGTAATTGCTCCAGTTTTTGGGTATAGGGTGCGTACTACACAATCTCAATACAAGCTTTATTGTCGATAATTAATGCTTGTTCAATGGCTTGCTTATTGTCTAGCAAGGTTTTGATAGTCGTCGTTTTCGAATGATTGCCCATCTTGAGCCAAACAATCTTGGGAGGTTGCCCATGAATCAGGCCCATTTCGTAAAAGTCTGCATCCTGTGTGGCGATGATGTAGTCGTTATCAATGGCATACTGGCGAATGACACTATCATTGACATGCTCCAGACCGATCAAAGTCACCTGAGTTGAACCGGGGTAGCTGTCTTGGATGAATGGCACGATTCGCCGCGACAGGTTTTCATCAAGCAATAGCTTCATAACGCTTTGATGATTACGGATTGCCGCTCCCTATCGGCTGCAAATTGCAGACAGGCGGTAATATCGTCATCCGTTAATTCCGGGAAGTCTTCAATAATTTCAGTGCGGCTCATGCCATCGGCCAGCCAGGAAAGCACATCATAAACGGTAATCCGTAAACCTCTGATGCACGGCTTGCCGCTACGTTTGCCGGGTTCAATGGTAATCATGTTGTGATAATCAACGCTCATGGCTTTGTACTCACTTGGGGTTCGGTTGAATTACATTATATCCCGTTGATTAATAAATGGGATAACGCTAACCTCAAACCACATCATAATACCGCCATGTAGGTTGGACATGATTTTTATGCCCAACATTTCGAAGCTTTAATATGGAGATGGATTTCGGGTTTATCCAGCCCGTAACATCACTGGACGCCGCAACGTTGGGCAACAAAAAGCTATTGCCCAACCTACAAGACTAAACGCAAAAAAGTAATCGCTCCAACGGTATGACAATCACTCTCGCGCAACTACCCAATATCCGCATATCCGATGCATGCGTTTTTGCGGTTAATGTGCGACAGAACCGGTTATAATTGCCACGATTTTCGTTCACGGTAAAAACTACAAAAACAAGTTCTATGGCTAACATACGTACCCATTACGACAACCTGAAGGTTACAAGAGACGCCCCCGCCAGTGTCATCAAAGCGGCCTATAAAGCCCTGTGTCAAACGTTCCACCCCGATAAATTCCAGGGCAGCACCGAGGAAGCCGAGAGAGTCATTAGGCTTGTGAATGTTTCCTATGCGGTCTTAATAGACCCGGTTAAGCGTGCAGGACATAATGCCTGGATTCGGGAGCAGGAAGCCAAAGCTAAGCAGCAGAGTGAAAAGACGCCGTTCAACGATACCGGCAAAGCAACTGAACAACAGCGACAACAGCAGCAACAAGACACGCAGCCGCCGCCATCGGGCACTGATAGTGAAGCTATGTTTCAGCGTGCATGCGACTTGAATGATCGGGGGCGGCATGCAGAAGCTTTTTCACTTTACCGGCAATCGGCAGAGCTCGGTCATGCAAAGGCTCAGTTCAATTTGGGGCTTATGTATGATCAGGGCCAATATGTCACGCAGGACTATGCTGAAGCGGTTTTCTGGTATAGCAAGGCGGCCGAACAAGGCAATGCCCATGCGCAATACAATCTGGCGCTTAAATTCCAATCCGGCCAAGGCGTGGTACAGGATAATACCAAAGCAGCTTATTGGTATCGCAGAGCGGCAGAGGAAGGTAATGCCTAAGCGAAATAGCGTCCCAAGCCCGGACAAATGGCGCTCAAGCTACATCATGATACCAATCCAAAAGCTCTTCGCCGCCCCAGTTTTCGGCATCGCCGGGAATATGTTCATCGGTTTGGTAGAGCGCCATTTGTCCGGGTCTGGGCGAAGTTACCAATAAGCTTTCCGCATAATCGACTGAACAGCCTTGTTTGCCGGTTTCATCTTTTAACCATTGCGCCGCCATCGCGATAGCGTCTGTCCGGGTTTCGCCAAAGCCGAAGACGGCGTAATCGTGTTGTACATATAAAATAGTCATGGTTGCTCCAAATGCTTTGGGGAGTTATTGATTAAATTTTTTGATTCACCACGAAGACACGAAGGGCACGAAGTTGATATTTATTCTTCGCGCTCTCGGCAACTGCTCCTGCGTTGCTCTACCTCCTGCGTCCATGCAGTCGTTCGTGTCTTCGTGGTGAAAAACTTGCTCAAAGATTCCTTAAATTTGCTTCATGGTAATATCCAAGGTCAAAATCCGGTAAGCGATTTGCCTTGGCGTCATGTTCAACAGGCGGGCGGCTTTGGCTTGCACCCAGCCGCTTTGTTCCAACGCGGCGATGACCCGTTCGCGGTCGTCCATGTTTTCATCGTTAAAATCAATCGCAAGCGCTTTTTGCGGTTTATGACTGATAGCCGTGCCGATTTCGTCTTCCAGGCCGGTGCTGACCATCACGTCGCGGTCGATGATGCCGTTTTGGCTCATGATGGCGGCGCGTTCCAGGCGGTTTGCCAGTTCGCGGACGTTGCCGGGCCAGCTGTGCTTCATCAAGATGCGGATCGCGCTTTCCTTGATTTCCAAGGGCCGTCCGCCTTGCTGCTGCGAAATTCTGCCGAGCAGGAATTCGGACAGCTGCGGAATGTCCTCGGTCCTGTCGCGCAAGGCAGGCATCTGCACCGGCATGACGTTAAGACGGTAATACAAGTCTTCCCTGAACTCGCCTTTGGTCACTTCTTCTTCAAGGTCGCGATTGGTTGCGGCAATGATGCGGACATTAACCTTGATGGTTTGGGTGCCGCCGACCCGTTCGAATTCGCCTTCCTGCAATACGCGCAGCAGTTTGGCCTGGAACGATGCGGAAATCTCGCCGATTTCATCGAGAAACAGGGTGCCGTTATCGGCCAGTTCAAAACGGCCTTTGCGTTGGCTGACCGCGCCGCTGAACGCGCCTTTTTCGTGGCCGAATAATTCGGATTCCAACAGGGTGTCGGGCAGGGCGGCGCAATTGAGTTTTAAAAACGGTCCGCCGGAACAGCCGGAGTTAAAGTGAATCGCATTGGCGACCACTTCTTTGCCGGTGCCGGATTCGCCGCGGATTAACACCGTGGTATTCCATTTTGCAACCTGACGAATCAAATCGAACACTTTCAACATCGGCGGTGAATGACCGATGATATTTTCGAAGCTGTAGTTCTTGATCAACGCTTGTTTGAGTTGATCGCGTTCGCTGAGCAGATGGCGCTGTTTGCGCTCGATGACCCGCAACATTTTGACGCTTTGCGCAATCAGGTTGGCAATCATCTCCATAAAGCGGGCGCGCTCGCCCAGAAACTGGCTGTTATCCGGCTGGGCGGCCAGCACGCCGATGGTATCGCCTTCTTCTATATAAATGGGCGAGCCGATAAACGGCAGTTCGGGATCGTACAAACCCAGGCGGCCTAAAAAGCGCGGCTCTTCGGAGACTTTTTCAATGACGATGGTGCTGCCTTCATCCAGTATCGCGCCCATCAAGCCTTCGCCCGGATTGTACCGGACCGGCTCGGTAAATTTACCTGCGCCGTTGGTGTGGACGACGCTGACAATCATGCTGTTACTTTCAATTTCCCGCAGCGTTATCATGCCTGAACGCATGCCCGACCGTTTGTGCAGTATCTCCAAAACCGCCTGTAATTTGGCATGCAAATCGTGGGTGCTGTTTAATACCTGACTGATGATATATAAAGTATCAAGTTCAGCTTCGATCAGTTGTATGCGCTCAGTCATTGTTTATCCCCTTAAATACCTGCCGATGCAGAGGAAAACTGATTTTGAACCGGCAGCCGTGGTCATAGTCCGGGTCTATTTCGATAAAACCCTGATGCTGGTTGACAATCTCTTTTGCCATCACCAGTCCCATGCCCGCCTGGTTGCCGCCCATGGCCCGCGTGGTATAAAAAGGTTCGAATACTTTGGCGCGCTTTTCGGCGGGAATGCCGACGCCGCTGTCTTCAATGCTGACATAAATCAGGTCGGCGTCGGTATCGGTAGTGATCTTAAGCCGCTGTTCCGGGTTATCCGACTCGCAGATCGCTTCAATCGCATTGTCTATTAATTGCTTGAATAAGATGCGCAGGCGGTTTTCAGAACCGAGCATGGTCGGTAATTTCGACAAGGGTTGCCAATGCACTTCTATATCGTTACTACAGATCCGTTGGTTATTGAGTAACAAGACTTCATGCAGAATCTGGTTGATGTTAACCGGAATAACCGCTGTTTGCAGAATCTCGGGAATACATTTTTGCATGGTCGCAACGGCTTCTTCCCCGGATTGCTGAATTTGTTGCAGGATTTGTAGCAGACCGGCGTGTTGATCGTCCCGCCTATGCCGTAAAATTTGCTCGGCCGCCCTGATTTGGTTCATCGGCATTTGAATTTGGTGCATTGCGCCCAGCAATGTTTCCCTGATGCCGCGCACCCGTTCATCTTCAGCCATAATGGTTTTTAAGGTCTGAATATGCAGCTCTTCCATTTGTCTGCGTTGCCGGGTGATGTCCGTTAAGGTCAGTATCAGATATTGTTTCGATGCATTCTCAAAAAAGGCGTCGGCATTGACTTCGTTCTCGATAAACCAGTTTCCGGCGCAAGAAAACCAACGGGTTCGCTGGCTGCCCTTGCTGTCTATTTTAAACTCGCGGTTATTAAAGCCCTGTTCCTTGCTTTGCAGTTGCGCCCATAAATCGCCCATTTCCTCGCGCAGCAAGCGCAAAAAATAAGTTGCCGGCTCGCCTTTATCAAGGTCGCTGACCAATGCCTTGTAGTTATGATTATCCAGGATAACCCGGTCCTGATCGTCAATGACGACCATAGCGATGGGCGATGAATTGATGACCGACTCGATCAATAATTTCTGGTTGATGACCTTTTTTTCGGATTCGTAGGACTGGGTAATATCCCGGTGCATGCCGATGTAATGAGTGATCGCCCCGGTTTCATTCAACATCGGGGCAATGGTCAAATCGGACAGATAACGCTGCCCGGATTTATGCCGGTTACACAATGTGCCGCGCCATATTTTCTTGCTGCTGATGGTGCGCCATAAATCGTGATACACCTCTTTAGGGGTGTGCTTGTCCGATAATAAGGATTCGTTTTCCCCCAGAATATCTTCAGGCCGGTAGCCGGTGACTCGGCAAAATTCTTGATTAACATAAAGAATTTTAGCTTTTTTATCGGTAATGGAAATGGCTATCGGCACCTGTTCAACCGTTTCGGCAAACAAGCTGTACAGCATCTTGTCGCCATAGCCTTCACCGAATAAATCAGGCGCAAGCTCGCCGATGACGTTCGCTATGTTGGTATGCGTTTGTAAAAATCGCAATGAAGTTTTTTTCATAAGTGTTTAGCAGAGTGTAAGAGGGCTATAAAATTACTTAAGCAAATATGGAGCCAACATCAATGCGCCGGGAAACGAGGTAACAGACTGTTATTAGTCAACGGGATTGGCAAGCCGCGACATAACGTAGGGCGAGCCGTGTACGCCGGAGAATGTAAGTTAAACATCGAATTTCGGCGCGGCGATCAGGTGCATACGGTTCGCCCTACCGGCTAAAGTTCATTTTTTATATAAAGCTTGATTTGAACTCAGGAACAACAGCATCCGGCTAGCGAATAACAATTCGAGAGGCATTGTAAGGTTTGCGACACAGATATTTTTATCGATGTCGGTATGTATTACATCCAACAGACTTTATGCACTGCTTTGGGATGTTTTACAGGATATTTGACCGATAAATGTGCTGTGCCTGCAATTGGCATAATTGATGCTTTGAGTCTGATAAACAGCATCGCCTTTAAAACAGCCTGGACAACACAGTGAGTGAATATCTTCTTCTTTTATTAGGCACGGCTCTGGTCAACAACGTGGTCCTGGTTAAATTTCTCGGGCTGTGTCCGTTTATGGGCGTCTCGAAAAAACTGGATTCGGCATTGAGCATGGGTTTGGCAACCACTTTTGTATTGACGCTGGCGGCAATGACCAGCTGGATGCTGGAGCACTTTATCCTGGCACCTTTTAATATCCAGTTTTTGCGGATACTCGCCTTTATCCTGGTGATTGCCGCCGTGGTCCAGTTCACCGAAATGGTCGTGCATAAAACCAGCCCGGTGCTGTATCAGATACTGGGTATCTTCCTGCCGCTGATTACCACCAATTGCGCGGTGTTGGGGGTGGCGCTACTCAATGTGCAAGAGCAATACGGCTTTATGCAAAGCATGATTTTCGGTTTCGGGTCCGCGCTCGGTTTTACTCTGGTGATGGTGTTGTTTGCCGGTTTGCGCGAGCGCCTGGCGTTAATGGCAGTTCCGACCTTATTTGCCGGCACGCCGATTGCGTTTATTACCGCCGGTATTTTATCGCTGGCATTTATGGGTTTTGCAGGGCTTTACAGCAAATGATTTACAGGAAATAAACCATGTATGTTTTATCCGCCATTGTAAGTTTAACCTTGTTAGGGCTGTTCCTGGGCTTGCTGTTGGGCATTGCCGGCAAGTATTTAAAAGTTGAAAGCAGCCCGATTGTCGATGAACTGGAAGCCTTGCTGCCCGGTTCGCAATGCGGCCAATGCGGTTTTCCCGGTTGCAGGCCTGCCGCCGAAGCCTTGGCCGACGGCAATGCGCCGGCCACGATGTGTCCTCCGGGCGGCAGCGCCCTGGCTGAACAAATCGCCGCTTTATTGGGCTTGGACCTGGATTTAAGCGACGTAAAAGAACCCGAATTGCTGGTCGCCCGAGTCAGCGAAGACACCTGCACCGGCTGCACCCGCTGCTTTAAAGTTTGTCCTACCGATGCGATTGTCGGAGCGCCCAAGCAAATTCACGCAGTCGTTGCCGATGCCTGCATCGCTTGCAAGAAATGTGTCGAAGTATGCCCGACCGAATGCCTGCAAATGCACCCGATCGAAGTGACTTTGCGTAACTGGCGCTGGGCCAAGCCCCTGAATGTTCCCGTGCAATCGAGGGGAACAGGGAGTAATGCTATATGTTAAGTTTTTTTAAAAAACCGCGTTTTCGCGGCGGCGTCCATGCCGAGGAGCACAAAACCGCGACCGCGGCACTGCCGATAGCCGACAACTTTCCGCTGCCGAAAAAGTTGTATATTCCGCTGCAACAGCACGTCGGCAAACCCGCAGAGCCGCTGATTATGGTCGGCGAAAAAGTGCTGAAAGGGCAGTTGCTGGCCTACAGCCAAGGCCTGATTTCCGCGCCGGTGCATGCACCCAGTTCGGGAGTCATCGTCGATGTTAACGATTATCCTGCACCGCATCCGTCCGCGTTGCCTATTCGCATGATCGTGCTGGAAACCGACGGCAAGGACGAATGGGTAAAAACACAGACTGTCGACGATCCGTTCCAGCTAAATCCTGAAGAAATCAGCTTGCGTGTCGGCGCTGCGGGTATCGTCGGCTTGGGCGGGGCGACCTTTCCGACCGCGGTCAAGCTCAATATGGGCCGTGAAAATCATGTCGATACGCTGATTATAAACGGCTCGGAATGCGAGCCTTATTTATGCTGCGACGACAGACTGATGCAGGAGCGTGCCGAACAGATTATCGACGGCGTGCGCTTGATGCTGCATGGCATGGAATCCGAATATGCCGTGGTGGCGATTGAAGACAACAAGCCGCAGGCTTACCTTGCGATGCTGGCGGCAGCCGAACCGTATCCGACGGTTAGCGTCATACAAATTCCCACCCGCTACCCGATGGGTTGGGACCGGCAACTGATCGGTTATGTAACCGGCAAAGAAGTCCCGGTCGGCTGCCGTTCATCGGAAGTCGGCGTGACCATTCACAATGTCGGCACCGCTTATGCCGTGCATAAAGCGATTCGCTATGGGCAGCCTTTGCTTGGGCGCGTGGTTACCGTAGCGGGCGGCGCAGTGAAACGTCCGATGAATGTCGAGGTTCCGTTCGGCACGTTAATCTCCGAACTGTTCGAGTTTTGCGAGGTGGATAAAGAACAAACCGCGCGCATTATCATGGGCGGCCCGATGATGGGCGATTCCCTGCCGCATGTCGGCTTACCGACCGTTAAAGCCACCAGCGGCATTCTGGCCTTAACCCAAAGCGAACTTAAAAACACCGACGAACAGCCCTGTATCCGTTGCGCCAGCTGCGTCAGCGTTTGCCCGGCGGGACTTCGGCCTTTGGATATGGCGAACAACATCCGCATTAACCAACTGGATGCTGCGGTGGATTTAGGCTTGAAAGACTGCATCAGCTGCGGTTGCTGCTCTTATATCTGCCCGTCCAATATTCCATTGGTACAGTATTTTAAATACGCCTCGGGTGAGGTGATGGCCAGACAGCAGGCGCAACATAAATCCGAGCAAACCAAGCGTTTGATCGATGCGCGCAATGCCCGAATGGAACGCATCGCCCAGCAACAACGCGAAGACGAGTTGGCCAGGATAGCGGCTAAGGCCGAGCGGGAGCGGTTGAAAGCCGAGCAGGAGGCTTTGGTATGATGGCGCATATGAAACCGAGCAGCGGCGCGCATGTCGGCGCTAACAACAGCGTCAGCCATATCATGTGGCAAGTCATGTTGGCGCTGTCTCCGGCGACGGCGTTCGGGCTGTTGTGTTTCGGCTGGCCGGCGTTGAACCTGTTTGTTATCACCGTGTTGTCGGCGGTTGTTTTTGAAGCCTTCTGCATACGGCTTAAGGGCAGGGCGGCTAAACCCGTGATTATGGACGGTTCCGCTGTGCTGACCGGCTGGCTGCTGGCGATGACGCTGCCGCCTTGGGCGCCGTGGTGGATAGGCGTGGTCGGTTCCGGCTTGGCGATTATTTTAGGCAAACAGGTTTACGGCGGCTTGGGGCAGAACCTGTTTAATCCGGCGATGTTGGCGCGAGTCGCGTTGCTGATTTCATTTCCTATCGAAATGACCACTTGGGCAAACGTGTCGCCGTTGTTTTTTTCGCATTCGCCGGGGCTGATCGAAAGCTGGCATATTACTTTTTCAGGCTTGGACACTATCGACGCCAGCACCGGCGCGACCACGTTGGGCTTTATCAAAACCGAGTTTTCGCAGAACCGTTTATTGACCGACATCCTGAAGGATTACTCCGGTTTTCGTAACTTTATCGGAGCGACGCGCGGCAGTTTGGGTGAAACTTCGACATTGTTGCTGGGCTTGGGCGGCATCTGGCTAATCCGCCGGAACATCATTCAATGGCAGATCCCGGTATCTTTATTGCTGACGGTTATGCTGTTGGCCGGAGTCTTTCATGCTGTAGACAGCGAACATTATGTCAGTCCGCTGCTGCATTTGAATTCAGGTGCGCTGATGTGTGTGGCGTTTTTTATCGCGACCGACTATGTCACCTCGCCGAACACGCCTACAGGACAGCTGGTATTCGGCGCGGGTTGCGGGTTGCTGATTTTCGTTATTCGTACCTGGGGCGCGTATCCCGAGGGCGCGGGGTTTGCGGTGCTGTTGATGAATTCGGCGACGCCGTTGATCGATCATTACATTCGGCCCAGAATCTACGGACGCGACCGTAAAGGCAAGCCGCTTGAGATACCGAAATCGTAGAAAAATTCACCGCGAAGACACGAAGAACACGAAGGATGTAGGCCGGAACGTTATGGTCTCGTTCCCACGGGCTCCGTGGGAATGCAGTCAAGGCGCGCTGCGCCGCGAATCACGATCAGCGTCTGGCGTATACGGGACGCGGCGCATGGGAACGAGATGATTTATAGTTCCACGCTCCGGCGTGGGAACTCATCCAGCAACGCTCCGGCGTTGCGTGACGCTGGAGCGTCACAAGCGGCATTCCCACGCCGGAGCGTGGGAACGATCAAAATGTTTGAACCAGAGCGTAAGCCATGAAACTTGACCCAGCCACCATCGAACGCTTGAAAGCAAAAATCGCCGTTTACCGGGAATTCCTGAAAAATTGGCTGGAGCCGTCGAATCTGGCTCAGCTTAGACCCAAACTGGAATTTCAAACCGGCGTCTTGGCAGGATTCGCCTTAATCGCCAGCGTACTGCTGGGCGTGACCAATTGCAGCACCGAGGGCACGATCCAGCGCCGACTCGATGAAGATTTAAAAAAGTCCCTTGAAGAAGTGGTCCCCGCCGCTCTTTACGACAACGACATGTTGCAAGACACGCTGACCATCCCGTCCGCCGAATACAATATTGGCGCGAACGAGACCACCGTTTATATAGCCAAAAAATCCGGCCAAGTCAGCGCCGTATGTTTTAAGTTTATCGCGCCCGACGGCTATTCCGGCGCGATCAATATGATCATGGGCATAGACCGTAACGCTAATATTTTAGGCGTGCGCGTACTCAGCCACAAAGAAACGCCCGGCCTCGGCGATAAAATCGAAGTTGCCAAGTCGGATTGGATATTGAATTTTGTCGGACGCTCGCTGGACAACTTAGCGCCTGCAAAATGGGCGGTTAAAAAAGACGGCGGCGAATTCGACCAGTTTGCCGGGGCAACCATTACCCCGCGAAAGTCCGTTCAAGCCATTTACCGCGGCTTGCAGTTATTCAAAGCGCATCAAGAACAATTGATCAACCCTTGAGGATATTGCCATGTTTTTATCGGAAACTTATCGCAAAATCGCCGCCGACGGCATTTGGAACAACAACATCGTGTTCGGGCAAAACCTGGCGCTTTGCCCGTTACTCGCGGTAACCGGAACAGCCACCAACGGCTTAGGGATGGGTCTTGCCACGCTGGTGGTCATCATAGCGTCCAACGGCCTCATTTCAGTGGCGCGTCATTTAATCCCCGGCGAAATCCGCATCCCGATTTTCGTGCTGCTGATCGCCGCGCTGGTGACCTTGGTCGATATTTTAATGAATGCCTGGGCGCACGAACTCTATAAAGTGCTGGGCCTGTTCATTGCCTTGATCGTCACCAACTGCGCCTTGCTGGGCCGTGCCGAAGCCTTTGCTTCCAAGCAGCCGGTAAGGCATGCGCTGTGGGACGGCTTGATGATGGGCCTGGGTTTCCTGCTCGTCCTGGTGGCGCTCGGTGCGGCACGGGAAATAAGCGCGTCGGGCACGCTGTTCGCCAATGCCTCAGTGTTGCTGGGCGAATCGTTCAGGTTTCTGGAAGTCACCGTTATTCCCAACTACAAAGGCTTTTTATTGATGGCGCTGCCGCCCGGCGGCTTCATCATGCTGGCTTTTTTGATCGTCGGCAAACGCCTGATAGACCAAAAACTGGCAACGAGAAAAGTATCGGTAACCGTATTAACCCCAGTTATTGCCGAGGAGGAAGCATGAACGTCGGAGTTTGTTACGCAGAATCGGATAGGCAGCTATGGATGCGCCTGGAAGTGCCGGACAGCAGCACCATAGAAGAAACCATTAACCTGTCCGGCGTGTTAAAGCTTTATCCCGAGATAAACCTGTCCAGCCAGAAAGTGGGCATATTCGGCAAAATTGCCGCGCTGGATACTGCGGTAAAGGATGGCGACAGGGTGGAAATTTATCGTCAGATCACTGCCGATCCGCAGATGGTGCAGCGGCGGAGGCGCTAAATTGGTCTTGTAAGGTGCAATGGGCGTTACTTGATTATCTATGTTCAATCAACGATGTACGGGTAATTTCCACGAACTCATACATGTCTAGCGCCCCAACAATTATTGCGGATAAATTTTTCGCGAATATGCCTTCAAGCTCCAGGTTGCTGATATTTCCTGTCGACACCAACAGCAACTTATAAGGCACTCCCGAAAGCAAAAACGAGTTAACGAAGTCGGCATCCTTAGTAACGACAATGCGTTGTTCCTCCACCGAAATCTCGTTGATCCGCCAATCCGGTGTACGGTTTCCAGACGGCAAATCCAATGTATGCAAAACGTCGTGTCCCGACCACTTCAGGCTTGCCGCAAGATGTCGCGGCAGTTGTGCATCGACAAGAAATTTCATGCCGCCAGCATTTCAATTCGTTTGACCTTGGCAAGACGGGAGGCAAACTCCAATGCAGCCATAATGTCTTCCCTTTCCAAGTCCTCGTAATCTGCGAGAATCTCGTCGACGCTCATGCCGGAACTCAGCCATTCCAGGATATTTTCAACCGGATAACGCAAGCCCCGGATAGTCGGCTTGCCATGGCAAATGTTAGCGTCCATCGTAATCCGTTCGGATAATAATTCAGTCATATCAGTCACCGTATAAATAGTGTTTCGTCTACTCGCTAGTTCCCAAGCTCCCAAGCTCCAGCTTGGGAATTCAGTTTTGGAAGCTCTAGCTTTCCGTCTCGCGAAGCTGGAGCTTCGCCTTCTTGGTTCCCAATCTGGAGATTGGGAACCAGTTAAATCCGGTAGGGGGCGCATCGCGCCCCTTTGCGATGTTCAATCGTATTGGCATTCATAAAATGGGGCGCGATGCGCCCCCTACTTGGCTAGTTTTTCAATTATTTCTCTGAATTTCGGTAATGTGTCCATTATGTGATTCATATTTAATCCCGATTATTTGATTTTTTGTTTCTCTTGCCTCAACTAGTTGGCTATTTTTCAAAAAAATAGCTGCGCTTATGTCTTACTTGTGATATCCGCTCAAATTCTATACTGCATCGCCCAAATGCCCATAAGCTCGGTAGGATGGGTAGAGCAACGCGAAACCCATCGCATTGACGTTTGATTATGATGGGTTTCGGCTATGCCTCTACCCATCCTACCTGTCCAAATGCCCATAAGCCGCCAACGTTTCCAGCCGTTTATCTTCCAGCGGTTTACCCACCGTAAAATGATAAAGGCTCTGGAATTTATCGTCCTTAATCCCCAAAAGCTCATGCACGCTGTCATCAAAATAACAGCCGATACCGGTGCCGCGAAGGCTTGCCGCTTCCGCTTCCAGATACAGCGTTTGGCCTATCAGGCCGCATTCCCAGAACAAGCGGCGGTAAAGCCACGGCGCGGCAGCGATGGTTTCGCTAAATTCCGCAACCATGCCCAGGCTGAAGGCGCTGTCGCTGGCGATGGGTTGATGGCAGGACAGCGTTTTGGCAACCTGTCTGCAATCGCCTGAATGCAGATGATAAAGCGGTATTACTTCGGATACTTTTTGCCAGTCGAAATCAGCCAGGGTTGCGGCTTGCAATTTTTCCAGTGCATCAAGTTCTCTCGGCAGCGCATAGATGCCGGGAGCTAAATCTTCAACGCGATGGACGAAAATAAACAGGTGGATTTTCGGCGGCCAACGCCATAGTTCGAATGCGGCTGCGGTTGGCATAACGGCGGCCAGCATCCGGTAAAAATCGGTCTGCGGTATGGGCGGCATTTTGCCGTCAAATTGTTGTGCGCTGCGGCGCTGGCGTATGATTTGGGTTGCCGTTTTCGTGCAGGATGATTTTATAATCGGCTGTTGTACTGCCAGCCGCTCAGGTTCTTCAGTTCGTGGCTTGCATGCGGCAGTTGCGACTTCATCAATGACCGGCCACTTATACATATGATAAGCGCGAAGGCTGTCGGCTTTGCCGAACCAAGTCCCTGATTGAGCGCTTTCCAGCAGGGCCTTGATGTTTAATGGCTTGCTGTCGGCATGGGCATGAATCCGGCAAACAATATCGGGGGATTCATGTTCCTGCTTTTTAAAATCATCCCGATCAAGCCCCAATAGCATGGCGATGTCGTCATCCGACCACTCGGCCTGCAATTCAACCGACCAGCCCAGCGTCGCCGCCGCGTAGCGCAATGCGCCCAAGGCATGGCCTATGTCATGTTGGCAATAGCGGAAAGCTCGCTCGCCGTATTTCCAGGCTTCCCGCCAATGGACTGAAGACAAGCCGATCAGTAGGGCGGAATCGGGTAAATTGTCGGAAAACCGACAACGCTGTTCAAGGCTGTGATCGTGGCTGACGTAGTGGTAAACCCCGGAATTGATAAAGTTATTGCCGGTGTTGATCAGGTAAGCCTCGGTCGGGTGCAGGTTGCCGCTGGAAGGGTTACAACGCAATGCCCAGCGGCTGGGGCCGAATTGTTTCCATGCCGACAGGCCGAAGGCTAATTCCAGCAATAAACCGGCATTAGCCAGGTCTAACGGTTTTGACGGTATTGTGTCCGGGTTATCCAGGTCGGCAAACAGCGGTTCGAGTTCGGCACCCGGTAAGGGCAGCGTGACAATCTCACAACCGGAAAATCGCCGAAATTGGTCGGGTTGGTCTTCCCAGTCGATGGATTCCGGGCCTTTGGCATACCGCTCTAGGCTGTGTTTGGTGCGATTGTGGTAGTTTAGAACGGTTTGCTTATTCATAATGCCTCAAATATAAGGAGGAGTCCTCCTTTACCAAAATGGTCAGCGGTTCGGAAGAAATACCTATGATCCCGCTAAAAAATGCGGAATAAGAAAACGGTTTCCGCAAAAAGCGCGACAAGATTTTATATTGTCGCTGCTTTGCCCGGTCTGGATATTATTCCGGACGCATTTCGAGCAAGCAAATAAGGGGCCAGTATAGCCGGACTTAGCGATAGATGTATGTACGGCAGGGTTGTTTCAAGCGGTTTGGCTAACGTTTCACCGACCGGAATGCGGTTAATCGTGCTAATAAGCGATGAAAGGTAGTGGGTGAGGGATAAAATTCCGGCTGATTCGGGCAACGTTAGCAGGGGCAGGTAGCGGAAACTCGATCCTGGCACAGGAGTAATGACGATGCAGTGCCAAGCTTTTTAAGCGAATGGTAAAGCGGAAGAAGGACTAAAAGCTAAAAGACTGCCAAGGCCCTTAAGCCTTGGCAGTCTTTAAATCAGCGGGTTAAACAGTTCGGATGCGTGTATCAATCGCATGATAGTTGACCGGCTTTATCCCGTTTGCGGTTCAGGTTAATGTTACTGGCAATGGACGCGGTTGCGAATAGCGTCGATGAGATAACGAATTCGCCGGAAATAAAACCAATTAAGCCCGTTATAAACATCGCGCCCGTTAAAATATCTTTGTAAAAGTCGTTCATGAGTCAATCCTCGTATAAAGTTAAAATCTTGTTTAAGATGATTTAACTATATAGAAGATGGCTATTGTTGACAATGTCGCTAATTACGTATGGATTGTTTCTTTATTGTGTGCAATTGATTCATAATCTATTCATATTGAGTCGAATAGCTTAACTTTGGAACGAGCATCAAAATAACTTGAGCAAGTCTTATTTTTGAACCATGAAGCATATGAAAGGGATGGAGGTTTTAAGTCTTCATGCCTTTCATGGTAATTTTGTAAATTAATCTATGCATGTTCCTTAAGCCCCCCCATTAATAATAACTTCCGCTTAGGGTTCCCACGCAGAGCGCTCATCGCTATACACAAGTCTCCGCCAACGTTTCGAACGGAGCCTGTCCTGAGCGTTGGCGAGGGCTTATCTTGGCGTATTCGAATGAATGCCGGGTATGGCGCTGTCCGCGACAAAGCTACAGTGGGTATTTTTTCGTGTCTTTCGTGGACAGTGCGTAACATCAGTTATTACCGACCCTATCCTTAGCAAGTAAGCCAATGCTTCAAGCGCCGCCCACTATTTCTTCACATTCCAAGCAGGAATAGCACAGGATTAGTGGCGGCACGGCGAGTGGCAAACTGGGTCGCTCGACTTAGTTGATGGTTTTAGGCTCCATAGCCAAATCTTCAACCCAGCAGCCGACCGGGTTGCCCAGATTCATCTCTTTATCTTCAAAGCGCACCAGAAAAACGCTGCGATTCGGCTCTTCTTCCACATGCCCGATCAGGGTGATTACTCCGCGGGTTCCGGCTTCGGCTAATATTTCGCCTTCGATGCCATTAGGTATCGAGCCATCGTCAGTAATCGTTTTGGCGGCATAAACGACATCGCCTAACTCTAAATCTTCTATGTTCATTTTCATATCCCCTTTCATTTTGTAGCAAACCTTACATTGTTAGCTGATTGTGTGAGTGAAACCTGCTTGATAAGACGTTGTTTATTGTCTTGTTGCTTTGTTAAATCCTTATTAAACAAGTTATTAATAAATAAATAACGAAATGGCATACAGGTTGCTTTAAGTATTAACAAGAACGATGCCATACATTCAGGAGTGCATAAAAATGATTACATTAACAGAGAAGGCCATTAGCGCCGTCGGCCGTTTTATCGCCGGATCGGAAACACCGACAGCCGGTTTGCGGATAGAAGTCACCGATGGCGGTTGCTCGGGGTATCAATACGGCTTGAAGCTCGAAGGCAGCAATACGCCGGAAGATACCGTCATTGATTGCGGCGAGGTAAAAGTGTTTATCGATCCGGCCAGCTTGCCGATGCTGGACGGCATGTCCGTCGATTTTCTCGACACCATCGAAGGTTCGGGATTTAAATTCACCAACCCTAATGCGGCTAAAAGTTGCGCTTGCGGGACTTCGTTTAATACCAGTAGCGAAGGCACTGGAACTAAAACCTGTTCTTAACTTATCAGCAAATTCAATCCGAGGATAACGCCATGTGGGACTATTCAGACAAAGTTAAAGAACATTTTTTTAACCCCAAAAATGCCGGTGCGGTCGTCGATGCCAATGCGACCGGCGAAGTGGGTTCAATCAGTTGCGGCGATGCGTTGCGGCTGACCTTGAAGGTCGATGACGACAGTGAAATCATCCTTGAAGCAGGCTTTCAAACCTTCGGCTGCGGTTCGGCGATTGCTTCGTCATCGGTTTTGACCGAAATCATTAAAGGCATGACGCTGGATGAAGCGTTAAAAGTAACCAACCAGGATATTGCCGATCATCTGGAAGGTTTGCCGCCGGAAAAAATGCACTGTTCGGTCATGGGTCGCGAAGCTCTGCAAGCGGCGATAGCCAACTATCGCGGCGAAGAGTGGAAAGACGACCATGAAGAAGGCGCGTTGATCTGCAAATGTTTCGCGATTGACGCGGTGATGATCGAGGAAATGGTTTGGGCCAATAAATTGCGCACTGTTGAAGATGTCACCAACTTCACCAAAGCGGGCGGCGGTTGCGCGGCTTGCCACGAAGATATTGAAGCGATTCTGGAAAAAGTCTTGGCCGAAAAAGGCGAGAAATTCGATCCGACTGCCGCACCGGTGGAAGCGCCTGCAAAAGTCGCCGCAGTTAAAGCGCCGTTGACCAATTTGCAACGCATCAAAAAGATTGAAGAAGTGCTGGAGTCGTTAAGACCGGCATTGATGGCGGACGGCGGCGACGTGGAACTGGTCGAAGTCATCGGCAACACCGCTTACGTCAACATGACCGGCGCCTGTAACGGTTGCCAGATGGCGGCGATGACCATTGCCGGGATTCAGCAGCGCTTGATGGAAGTGATGGGCGAATTCATTAAAGTCGTTCCTGCGTCGGAAATGGCGAAACTGGTCAATATAGAGGTGGCGTGATGACTGACATATATCTGGACAACAACGCCACCACCAAAGTTGATCCTGCGGTGGTCGATGTGATGATTCCTTATTTTCTTGAGCAATACGGCAACCCGTCATCGATCCATAAATTCGCCGACGGCGTGGCGCGCGGGCTTAAGCAGGCCCGGCAACAGGTTCAGGCCTTGATCGGCGCCGAACACGATTCCGAAATCATTTTTACCTCGTGCGGCACCGAATCAAACTCTACGGCGATTTTGTCCGCGATTAAGGCGCAGCCGGACAAAAAAGAAATTATTACCACCACGGTCGAGCATCCGGCGATTTTAAGTTTGTGCGATTATCTTGAGAAAGATGGCTACACGATCCATAGAATGCCGGTCGATAAAGCCGGACGTTTAAAACTGGACGCTTATCAACGATTGTTGTCCGATCAGGTCGCGATTGTCTCGGTCATGTGGGCCAATAATGAAACCGGTACGATTTTCCCGGTCGCGGAAATGGCGGCTTTGGCCAATGCCGCAGGCGTGATGTTCCATACCGATGCGGTGCAGGCGGTCGGCAAGATTCCGATGATGTTGCAGGATACCAAAATCGACATGTTGTCATTATCGGGACATAAGTTGCATGCGCCGAAAGGCATCGGTGTTTTATACCTGCGCCGTGGCACGCGTTATCGTCCTTTGTTGCGCGGCGGTCATCAGGAGCGCGGCAGAAGGGCAGGGACTGAAAACAGCGCATCCATTGTCGGCCTTGGCAAAGCCTGCGAACTGGCGCTGGAGTATATCGAGTATGAAAACACCAAAGTCAAAGCCATGCGCGACCGTTTGGAACAAGGCATTACCGAACAGATCGGCCATTGTTTCGTAACCGGCGATATGTACAACCGGCTGCCTAACACCACGGACATCGCTTTTGAATATATCGAAGGCGAGTCGATTTTGATGTTGTTGAATAAATATGGTATCGCGGCGTCGAGCGGTTCGGCGTGTACTTCCGGCTCTCTGGAGCCATCGCACGTAATGCGGGCTATGGATATTCCTTACACCGCCGCGCACGGCACGATCCGGTTTTCTTTTTCTCGCTATAACACGATGGCGGAAGTGGATAAAGTTCTGGAAGTGATGCCCGGCATTGTGGCGACCTTGCGCAAGTTGTCGCCGTATTGGTCGGGAGACGGACCGGTGGCAAATCCTGAGCAGGCTTTTGCGCCGACGTATTCGTAGGGTATGAGCTGCAAAGCAAGCATTCACCACGAAGACACGAAGAACACGAAGGAAATGATTAAGCGTAACAGGCTTTTGCGCTCGATCCCAAGCTCCGGCTTGGGAATGCGGTGTGGGAAGCTCTAGCTTCCCGAAACACAGAAAGCTAGAGCTTTCTGGACTGGGGTTCCCAAGCTCCAGCTTGGGAACCAGCGTAACTTACAAAAAGCCTTGCCCGAAATGGACTTCATAGTTCAATTTCGGCAATTTGTATTTGGTTGTTGTTTTTGATTCGCATAGAGGCAACTTCTAACCAACCTTCTGCCGCTTCTTTAATATTAGACAGCGTTTCTTCAACTGTTTCGCCTTCCGAAACACAGCCCGCAAAAGCAGGCATTTCTGCCCAAAACCCGCCTTCTTTAGCAGGGTGGACTACAACTTGAAATTTCATAATTGCTCCGGTTTTTTGAGTTTTCCTGAACAATAAATTAAAGCGATCTGTTTTTCCAATTGTTCTTGTGAAATGACGCGATCACTTAATGATTCCTGTAAACCGCGTTCCACCATGCGTTTAAAGGCTAACTCCTTAATAATCTCTTCAACGCTGACATCATCAGGCATTTCGTCTAGGGTTTCTTGGACAAATTCTTTAGCTGGTACTGTGGAATTCATGATTTACCTATGTGTTTCGCTAGTTCCCAAACTTCAGCTTCCTGTCTCGCGAAGTTCTATGGTGTTTTAGGTGGACTCCAGTTTACTGATTGAATTGATGTGATTTTCGGAAATGTAATATCCAAATATGCACTGCTTATATCCATTCCGCTCGGATCACTATCTAGGCTGACATTATCAGCCATCATATCTATGATTTTGTCTTTTGTGACCTTTTGAAGATCGTCCCACCATGCGGGGTCAATAAAAATATTTTCAAAGGTGCTAAACATGTATTGAACAATGTATTTGATAAGTTCATGTTCTGGTTTATTCAAAAGACTTTCAAGTAGTGTTTTACAACTCTGATGGCTGTTTTCTAGCCAAGAGAAAATAATCCTTCCTTTACACCCATCAAAAAAAGATGTCAGAGAGATAATATCTTGAATTTTATCTAACTCCATTAAATCTTGAATATTGTCACCATGAAAATTAAAGTCAGGACTTACTGTTCCTGACATCATTATTGGAGGGGGCGCATCAAGTTCAAAAATTAATGCACGAACCAAGCTATAGTCATTATTTTCTAGGCAAGAATCAAAAATATTTTTATGGTATTCGTTATCTCTTACCGCAGCCATAATTCCAATATCCATTAAAAACGCAGTCGATTGAATGTACATTTGGCGTTCCATAGGTTTACCTTTATCTAAGCTTTTCCTCAGCTCACTTAAATTAGCCATAGCAGACTTTGCATAGCACTCCTTTGAGAAAGCCCTATAAGCTAATAAAAAACAATGTTCCGGCGAAGCAGAAAATTCTTGTTTTTCTATAGGCGCGAATATGGAGTTATCGTGAATCTTACAAAAACCGGAAAAAGTTGATGCTTTGTTTATACCTATTAACTCAGGTTTTAGCTTACCCTCATGTTTTCTAACATTTTCGAGAGAAAGTTTTAATCCAAGCACATGTCCATTTCTTGCTATAGCTTTTAGGCTAGAACTTTTAGGAACTGTGTGCGCTTTCACTATCATGCCCGAACATTTATTCTTGAAACTATTTGGAGAGCAACATTTTGGGGCCGTGAATGCATTTCTAAATTCTTCAGATGCTTGCCAAGGTTTTATAGTCTCTTGGCATTCTCGATCTAAATGGCATTTTTTATATTTTTTACCTGATCCACACCAGCAAAGGTCATTTCTTCCTAATTTCTTCTGCATTAATTTTATTTCCTAAAATAATCAGCGGTTATTTGGGTTTTGTTGCTACAGCCTAAATTTGATGGTTTCAATCTGATCAGGTGGCGTTATTGCATAATGTTTATTTTCGTAGGCTTCAATTAAGGTGACCAGCACTTCCATTTCATCGGCTTCAGTCGTGTCAGGTTCCGCTTGAAAAACCGTTTCCAGGCGCTGAAACGCGTCTTTCAATTCATAATCGTTACGGATGGGCTTAATAATCATTGATGGTATTCAGGTTAAGTTACCCATTATCCCAAAGCCCTCAACACAGCTTGGGGTTCTTTCGCCACAACATGCAGCAAAGCCAATGCCGGGCCGTGAGGTTTACGGTCGCCGCGTTCCCAATGGCGAAGCGTGCCGATACTGATGCAGAATTTAGCGGCAAAGTCAGCTTGTGTCAGCCCCAGGTTATGGCGTAATTGCGCCACGTCAATTTCTTCCGGACGATGTGTTTTCCCGGCAATGTCTTTGCCTTCGTTAAGGGCGATTGCCTCGTTTAAACCTTGGGCAATGCTTGCAAATGCGTTAGTCATGTTTTCCTCTCCAATGCGCTATGTACGAGTAGTTTAACCAGTTTGGCAAGCTCGTTACGTTCAGATTTTGTGACGTTTGATTTTTCATTTTTCCCGAAAACGGTGAGTAAATACAGTGGAATGCGCGGATCATGGTAATAGTAAATAATTCGGACGCCTCCGCTTTTTCCTTTCCCTCCGCTAGCCCAGCGAAGTTTACGGATACCGCCAGTACCTTCCATGATGTCACCGTTTAGCGGATGTGCCGCCAAATAGTCAATGACGGCCTTACGTTCTGCCTCAGAGAGCAGTTCGTTGGCGTGGCGGATGTATTCGGGTAATTCGGTAATGGTGGTCAGCATGGTTGTCAGTGTAAGCCAATGGCTTATAGGCGACAAGACCTATTACTTGGCTTTTTGTAATCACTCCATTTTGTCGACTTTACGACAATTCCTTTGTTGTGGCGTTGTATTGTTCTGTCGGTATTGCAGCAATCAAGGCTTGCACCCCGCTATTTCCGCTGAATAAACAGTTGGCAAGTATTTTGCTGTATCAAGATTAAAGGCATTACGCCAGTTAGCTTGAGTTAGCCATGAAAACACCGCCCCGCACTATCATCATAGACGACACCACGCTCAGGGACGGCGAGCAATCGGCCGGAGTCGCTTTTTCGCTGGACGAAAAGCTGGCGATTGCAACGCAATTGGCAGGATTGGGCGTACCGGAGCTGGAAATCGGCATTCCGGCGATGGGGCCGGTGGAGCGGGAAGAAATCAAGGCGATTGCCGCTTTGGACTTGCCTGCAAAACTGCTGGTCTGGTCGAGAATGCGCCGCGATGATTTGCATGCCTGTCTGGATTTGAATGTACACAGGATTGATTTATCCATATCGGCTTCGGACCAACACATTCAGCACAAGCTGAAACAAAGTCGGCAATGGGTTTTAAACACTATTACCCGCTGCGTTCAGGAAGCGCGAAGTTTGAACATGGAGGTGTGCGTCGGCATGGAAGATGCCTCGCGGGCTGATGTGGATTTCTTGATACGCATGGCCGAGACCGCTCAGCTGGCCGGCGCAAGCAGGATCCGTTTCGCCGATACGGTCGGCATTATGGAACCGTTCGGCGTATTCGAGACAATCAAAAAGCTAAGAGCGGCGACCGACCTGGAAATTGAAATGCATGCCCATGACGATTTAGGGCTTGCTACCGCTAACACGCTGGCCGCGGCGCTGGCGGGCGCGACTCATGTCAATACCACGGTTAACGGGCTGGGCGAGCGCGCCGGCAATGCGGCATTGGAAGAAGTGGTAGTCGGTTTGAAGCAGTTATACGGCTTTGAAACAGGGGTCAATTTGCAGAATTTACCCGAGCTGTCGGACAAAGTTGCCCGTGCATCGGGCGATGCGATCGGCAGCCGGAAAAGCCTGATCGGCAAAAGCGTATTCAGTCATGAAGCGGGCATTCATGTCGACGGACTGTTAAAGGACCCGAATAATTATCAAGGCGTCGATCCCGCCGTTGTCGGGCGCAGTCATCAATTAATCCTGGGCAAGCACTCGGGAACGCAGGGTGTGATTCACGCCTATAAACAAATCGGCATCGCGGTAAGCCGAATACAGGCACAAGCCTTATTAACCCAGGTTAGGCGCTTTGTCAGCGATACCAAAAGATCGCCTAAGACCGAAGAGCTTAATCTTTTTCATCAAAATCTTTAGAGGGCGATCACCATGAACGAACATAAAGAACTGCCGTCAAGCGAGTCGGAAGTTAAAGAGACGTTGGAAGTGCCGGATCAGGACGACCTTTACCCCGGCTCTTTTTTCAGGATACCCGGCCCGCCTAGATTGGGCAAAACGGGGTGGAGTCTAAATTAGATGGGTTCCCCGTTTCCGCTCGCCGTGTTACTGCCATTAAGTTAAGAAAAAAGCTCTGTGGCCGGACGGGGTTTGCAACCCCGTCCGAAACGTTTGATGAATGAAGATATGGCGGTAGTTATCGAAAACGCTAGGGACGGGGGGGCAACCCCCGTCCCGCTCGGTTATTCCTGCGAGTCTGCCGGTTCTCAATCTCCGGATTGGGAACCGGGTAAGCGAAGCTCCAGCTTCGCGGGAGTACTCAGTCAATCTTGTTTCGTCTGCTGATAATTTAACTGTGGGAGGCGGCTTTAGCCGCTCCCACATAGCCATCTTACTCGGCATTATAAAATTGACTGAGTACTAGGGCTTCTCTTACTGACTTCCCAAGCTGGAGCTTGGGATCTAGCAGAATACGGAACGCAGTGCGTCCGGCACTGCATTCCCACGCAACGCGCGGGAACGAGGGTGAACACCTCCGTACTCAACAGGAGCTAAAAATGGTTATGGCCATATCAGATAATATTAAAAGCAAAGCACAAGCGCCGCTGGGTTTTCTGCCCCAATGGCATGAAGATGTCCATTGTGTTTTCGGCCGCGACCCCGCAGCGCATAGCGTCTGGGAAATACTGCTGACTTATTCGGGGGTCCATGCGGTGCTGGTGCATCGGGTCAGCCACCGTTTGTGGAAAGCTAACTGGAAATTGGCGGCCAGAATTCTGGCCGCGTTTAGCAAAATGATTACCAGTGTCGATATTCACCCGGCGGCAACTATTGGGCGGCGGCTGTTTATCGATCACGCGCTGGGCGTGGTGATCGGCGAGACGGCTGAGATTGGCAACGATGTCACTCTCTATCATGGCGTAACGTTGGGCGGCACTACCTGGAACAAGGAAAAACGCCATCCTACCCTGGGCAATAACGTGATGGTGGGTTCCGGGGCCAAGATTCTTGGAGCTATTACGCTGGGTAACAATGTCCGCGTCGGCGCCAATTCGGTGGTGATCAAGGATGTGCCGCCCTGCTGTACGGTGGTGGGCATTCCCGGCCGTATTATTCAAAGTAAAGGCACGCAAATACAAAACCGGCACGGCATCGATCTGGATCATCATTTGATTCCCGATCCGGTCGGCAAGGCCATCGCCTGTTTGATCGAGCGGATAGATGAACTGGAGGCAGGGCAAAAGCAGGCGCACAAAGTATTGGTTGAAGACAGTTGCGATGTGTGCGATGCGGAAAGCATTTGCACGCCCAAAAAAGACAGCCCGGTAAAACTGGCGGCGAGGCTATAAATGGATCTGTTGGATTTTGAAGCGCAAGGTTTGTATTTCGAACAAGCCGATGTTGCGGGCGTTAAAGAACTGATAGCAACCGCAGCGGAAAATTATGCGAACGGCGATGCCGAGCTGCCGTTGCTGAAAGCGTATTTCCTGGCGCCGGAGTCGTTAAACGTACTGGTGGCGTTAAACCGTTTTTATTATTACCAGCACCGGCTGGAAGAGGCTTTAGCGGCAACGACCAAAGCCCTGGCGGTGATCAGGCCGACCATAGCGTTTCCCGAGGATTGGCGGGAGCTGCAACCTATGCATGTTAGCAATGCGCCGGCCGAATTATTAACCCATATCAGGCTGTATTTATTTACCCTGAAAGCCGTCGGTTTCTTAAATATGCGTTTGGAGAACCTGGATTTGAGCCAGTCCATTTTTGAAAAGCTGGTCGAGCTCGATAGTATGGACAGAATCGGCGCACAGGGATTGTTGGAATTGGCGATCAAGCGCAAAGCAGATGTAGGCTGGGCTGGCGCAGCATAAGCCAGTATTTTTGAACCTCGATTGTTGGATTATGCTGCGCTAATCCAAGGTATTAACTGGAGCAAGATCATGTTGAAAAAAGAGTTAACCGAATCATTATTAACCATTATGCCCATAGTGGCGTTTGTTATTCTGGCGCTTTACCTTTTAATTCAGGATGCCTCTTCAGTCGGCCCACTTTAACTACCGGAGAAAAACCATGAGTTTTGAAGAAGAAATGGACGAGTTGGAATCGGCGGAAGATTTCCTTCAGTATTTTCAACTGGACTACGTACCCAGCGTGGTGCATGTCAACCGCTTGCATATTTTGCAACGCTTTCATGATTATTTACAAAAAGCCGCCGATGAAATGCCTGAAAATGAACCGGCAAAGCGGGCTATTTACAGTAAATTACTGATGCGGGCCTATCAGGATTTTGTCGAATCCGACGCTCAAACCGAAAAAGTGTTTAAGGTGTTTGCTATGGGTGAGTTGTCGCAAACAGCGTTTGTGTCCTTAAGCGACATAAAAACATGAACCCCGAGCGCTTCGACGAAGGCCGGTTCGAATTCGGCGAATCGGTACGGGTAACCCGAAACGTCCGCAATGACGGCACTTATCCCGGCATGGACGTAGGCACGTTGTTGGTTCGGCGGGGCAGTGTCGGCAATATCCTTAATGTGGGCACTTTTTTACAGGACCAGGTTATTTATACCGTTCATTTCCTGGCTGTCGACCGAATGGTGGGCTGTCGACTGGAAGAGCTGATCGGCGGCGATGAACCTTGGAATCCCAGCCGTTTCGAGTTCAGGGACAAGGTGGTCTGTACCATCGACTTAGGCATACAGGGCAATATTCTGTTTGCTAAAGGGACGGAAGGCGAGGTTTTTAAGGTGATTAGAGATAACGAGCTAATTCAATACCATGTCGTTTTTCAGGGCAGAACGTTGCAAGTGCCCGAGACCGCGCTTGCTCCTGCACACCCTGAGACATTTAACGAACCAGAGCTTTGATATGACGGTAATTGAAAAACCTATCCAGCTGGAAACGTACAATTTACTGAGGGCGGCTTTAGCCTTATTCAAAAAATCGCCCTATGAGTTGACCGAAGCCGAGCTACAGCAGGCGCAAATCCAAGCGTTAAATGAATTCAGGATTGAAAGCCGGGTGCTGAATACGCCTGAAGCGGCGGCAGTGATCATAACCGATCAGGAATTGCAGCGCGCCTACCAGGAAATTCGCGACCGCTATGATGATGAGGACGCTTTTTTCAGCGATCTGGAAAAAAACCAGCTCAGCAAAGCCAGTTTGCAAGCGGCACTGCACCGTCAGTGCAAGGTCAATACGGTGCTGGAGGCGATTGCCAGCCATGCGCCCGCTATCAGCGATATCGACATCGGCATCTATTACCATCTTCATGCCGAGCAATTTAATCGTCCTGAGCGGCGTGAAGTCAGCCATATCTTCATCAGCATTAACCCCGATTATGCTGAAAATACGCCCGAAGCGGCTTTAAGTCGCGCTCGGGAACTCGCCGAAAAACTGCATAAAAAACCGCACAAATTTGCCGACCTGGCCTTAAGGCATTCCGAATGCCCGACCGCATTACAAGGCGGCGTTTTGGGCATCGTGCCGCGCGGCACGCTTTATCCTGAATTGGATGCGGTGCTGTTCAACTTGAAACCGGGGGAAGTCAGCGATGCGGTCAAATCGGAAATCGGTTTTCATGTATTGCTGTGCAAGAGCATACAAAAGGCTGAAACCTTATCCTTGGCAAAAGCAACCCCAAAAATACGCCAGCTAATGAAAGAACGCGCCCGGCGGACCTGCCAACGCGCCTGGTTAGCCGGTTTAGCCAATCCTGAATCCGAGGAAGCAAATAATGAGCGTTAAAGAAATCAAACACTGTTCTTTTTGCGGCATAGAGCAATCCGCTTCGGTACCTTTGATTGCCGGTAGCGAAGGTTATATTTGCGGGGCTTGCGTGTCATTAGCCAATCAGGTGGTAACCAGCTGGAGCCGGAAAAAAGAGCTTTCCGAAATGCAGGGGGCATTGCCCATTCCGGCAAAAATCAAGGAGCATCTCGACCGCTACATTATCGGCCAGCATCTCGCCAAAGAAATATTGGCGGTTGCGGTTTATAACCATTACAAGCGACTCAAGCACGAAAGCGGCGATGCGGGCTTGGGCGAGTTCGACAAGGATGTGGAAATCGGCAAGTCCAACATCCTGTTAATCGGTCCGTCCGGCACCGGCAAGACGCTGTTGGCGAGCACCTTGGCAAAAATTGTCGGCGTGCCGTTTGTCATCGCCGATGCGACAACGCTGACCCAGGCCGGTTATGTCGGCGATGATGTGGAAAATATCCTGGTCAGACTGCTGGATGTCGCCGAAGGCAATATGCTCAATGCCGAATGGGGTATCGTTTATCTGGATGAAATCGACAAAATCGCCCGCAGTCCCGAACAGCAAACCGGCACCCGCGATGTGTCCGGCGAAGGCGTGCAACAGGCATTGTTAAGATTGGTTGAAGGTTCGCACGTTAAAATTCCGGCCAAAGGGCGCAACAAGGACGGCGAGACCACGATGGATACGCGCAATATCCTGTTTATCGCCGGCGGTTCGTTTCCGGGCCTGGAAAAACATGTTGAAAAACGCTTGGTGCCGAGCAATTCCGCTATCGGTTTTCATGCCGAAGTGAATAAAACGACCGAAAAACCGTCATTGGACGATATGCTGAATGCGACGCAACCCAGCGATTTACGCAAATTCGGCTTGATCCCCGAGTTTATCGGCCGCTTTCCGGTGTTGGCCCCCTTGGAAGCGCTTGATGTTGACGCCTTGATCCGGGTTTTGACCGAGCCCAAAAATGCGCTGGTGCGCCAGTATCAACAACTGTTTGCTTACGAAGGCGTGGAGTTGAAATTCGAACACGACGCCCTGGCAGAAATCGCCCAAAAAGCCATCGAGCGCGAAACCGGGGCGCGCGGCTTACGCAGCATCATGGAGCAGATCTTGCGCAAAACCATGTTCGATATTCCATCCGTTGATGACGTCGAGCAATGCATTGTCGATGCCGATGTGGTTAAAGGTGAGGGCCAGATCAAGTTGATAAAAAAGACTGAAGCCAAGCTTAGGCAGCAGGCTGGGTAGCTTTGTAGGGTACGCTGTGCGTACCGTTGAATACCTAAAGGTACGCACAGCGTACCCTACGAAGCTTACCTCGTTCCCACGCGCTGCGTGGGAATGCAGTTAAAGGCGCGTTGCGCCACGAATCACGCGCAGTACACAGTAACAGGGGACGCAGCGCGTCCCTCCATGGAGTTCCCACGCAGCGCGTGGGAACGAGAAAACAAAAAACGAGAAGCTTATGAAAACCGAAGACAAAATCCGCGCTCAACTGGCAGCCCAGCCGATCATCATTTACATGAAAGGCGTGCCGACCAATCCGCAATGCGGGTTTTCGGCCAAAGCTGTCGGCATACTCGATGCGACCCATATTCCTTACGCTTATGTCAATGTGCTGGAAGCGCCGTTTATCCGGGAAAAGTTACCGAGCATTTCCCACTGGCCGACCTATCCGCAGCTGTTTGTTAACGCCGAACTGGTCGGCGGTTGCGACATTATTGAAGAAATGTCTAATAACGGCAGCTTATTACCCTTATTAACCGCCGCCGCGCCGAAAAAAGCGGAAGCCGAAAGCGAGGCATTAAGCGTTAGCGAGGTTACGCAACTGGTGCAGCAGGGCATTGACGATGCCAAAGTGATGATCGAAGGCGAGGGCTGCGATTTAACGATCACCGTGGTCAGCGCGCAATTTAACGAGTTGACGATAGTAAAAAAACAGCAGTTGGTTCTGGCAACGTTAAAAGAACCCTTGGCCTCGGGCAAGCTTCATGCGGTCAGCGTTAAAGCGTTTACCCCGGATGAATGGCAGGAAAAACAACAGGCCGGCGGACTGCTGCAAATACAGCATTAAATTATTGATGTAAGCAGTAGATAAGAAATTTTCACCACGAAGACACGAAGAAACGAAAAGTAAATCTTCGTGTCCTTCGTGTCTTCGTGGTGAAAAGTTTTTTACTTAATATTAACGAGAAACTCACCCGTTAAGCGAGGACATTATGGCTAAAGTAGGCGTTTTTTTCGGTACGGATACAGGCAATACCCGGCGGATTGCAAAAGACATAACAACGGCATTGGGTTCGACTATCGCCGCCAAGCCGGTGAATATCCGCAACGCCGCGGTGGCGGATTTGCAGGCGTATGACACCTTGATTCTGGGTACGCCCACATACGGAGAAGGCCAATTGCCCGGCTTATCCACCGGCAATGCGACAGCCAGTTGGGAGGAGTTTTTACCGACGCTGGCCGGGCAGGATTTCAGCGGTAAAAAAGTGGCGATTTACGGGCTGGGCAATCAAAAAAGCTATCCGGTAGAATTTGTCGATGCGATGTTTTATTTGTACGAGCAGTTTAAACAATGCGGCGCGATCCTCATTGGCGCATGGGATACCGAAGGTTATAACTTTAAAAAATCTAAAGCCGTCGTCGATGACCGCTTTGTAGGCTTGGCCCTGGACCAGGAAAACCAAAAAGAACTCACGCCGGAAAGACTCGACACATGGCTAAAAATGCTGGCGAAGGCTTGGGATTAAAGTCCGGATCAGTCATGGCAAACGACCACGCAAAACCCGCCTGTACGCGTGATGAACTGGATAAAGCCGACTATTTAACGCGGCAAGTCCGTTTTAAAAAGCAGCCGGTTTCGGCCATCATTTTCGTGTTTGAAGGCATTGCCTATGCGTATGTGAACCATTGCATGCACATGCACAGACCGTTAAATTGCGAGCAGGACGCTATCTTCGATGAAAGCGGCTTATATCTGCGTTGTTCGATGCATGGTTTTATCTTCGATCCCAAAACCGGAGAGTGCCAAAGTCCGGTTTGTTTCGGGCAACGCTTGCAATCGCTACGTTTAAAAGAGATTGACGGCACCCTCTATTTTGCCGAAAAGCATTTGACCCTGATCGACTGAACGGTAATAGCGATGATAGAAGAATTAGCGGTGGTGGTGAAAATAGAAAACCGTCAGGTCTGGGTCGAAGGCGGACAAAATAGCGCCTGCGGCGGTTGTCTGCAAAAAGCCTCATGTACCGCCAACGCAATCGGCAGCGTTCTCAAGAAAAAGTCGGTGCCGGTCGATAGCGATATTCAACTGAAAACCGGCGATCAAGTCATGGTCGCCATTGACGAAAACCTGCTGCTGCGCGCATCCCTGTTATTGTATTTGGCGCCGTTAATCGCCTTGTTTTCCGGCGCGGGCATGGCCGACTGGCTGCTGCCGGTTGGTGCCCACTACCCGGATTTATGGACTGCCGGCAGCGCCGTACTGAGCTTTATCGTTTCGCTGTGGCTAATCAACAAAGCGCAAAGCCTGTTGATACTGAATTATTACGCCCGGCCTGTCGTCGTCAGGAAGGTCTAACCCTTGATGCCGGTATGAATGTTTGGGCCATTGATAAAGATATTCCGCTTAAGCTGCTGTTATTGGAGCTGGTGCATCGTTACGGTGAAAATACCTTGGCGTTGAATAATCAGGAGCAGCATTTTAAAGCTATCGAACTCTGCGCAGTTAACGAGCCGGATATTTCCGCCTATATCTACACCTTCGGCCAGAACGCAGGACGTTACGGCATAGACTTGAAATACCCGATTTCCATGCACAACATTGTCGGCGAAAACGAAAACCTGACTTTGGACCAAATCATAGAGATCATCTCCACCCATCTTTTTTCTTAAACCCTGTACACCATGAATCAAGAACAACACACCGGATTTCGCTATTTTGTCAGTTATAGCGGCGTCAAACTGCCGTTAAAGCTGGTCAACGAGATAACCGGAGACAGCTTGAATAATCGCAACACGTATTATCGCAGCCGTTTCGATGCCCAGGACAGAATGCTGCTTTGCCAGAAAGTGGTTTATGGCGAGGTTGAATCCGAACATCAGTATCAATATTACGATGACGGCGGTTTAAAGCATGCGCAAATAACCGAGGACGATGAAGTGCGCGAGATTCACTTTAATGCGTCGGGCGAGATGGTGTGACGCCATAGGCATCAATTTAAGAGATAACACCACGAAGACACGAAGAAAAAACCAAGGTAAAAACTTCGTGTTCTTCGTGTCTTCGTGGTGAATTAATCATGTTATTGATTGAATATCTTTAAGCTGATGCGTATGACGAGACAGTTTAACTCGACCGGTACGGTTGCTTGCTGGGATAACTTTACGGAACGTTAAGTTGATGCGTCCCTCCGTCACGCTTTGATCAAGTGGAACGCAGTGCAGCCAATGGTGTTGAAAATTCGGCTGCATAATCAGTAAGGTGCCGCTACGCAATAATACCCGGCCGTTTTCCGAAGATTGTTTATGCCGGAACTCGAATTGGCGTTCCGCGCCGAACGTCAATGACGCGATAAAGGGTTGTTCGCCCAGTTCCGGCTCATTATCCGAATGCCAACCGACATAATCATTGCCGTTTCGATACAGATTAACCAGTACCGAGTTAAAGGAGAAATTTAAGGCCGACTCGATTTGGGCTCTGATCTCGGACAGCAACGGCGTCCATGACCGGGTTTGCAGCAGGTTGTTGCTATAGCTGTAGCGAATGCCCGGATCGGCGTGCCAGGTTTGCAAGCGGGGCAGGGTAAATTGCCGTCCGGCGACCGTGTATCGATTATCGGGCCAATTTTGTTCATGCAGCAAGCGCCGATAGATGCGTTCGCATTCGGCGGCAGCGTAAAAGTCTTCAATGATTTCCAGTTCGGAGCCGTGCGCCATCGACTTACGCTTCGGATTGCATGTTAATGTGAGTTGCCAGGGCGGTGTCCATCGTCGTCACATGCAGCCCGAACCATTGCGGGAGGCGGTCTTTGACAAACGAACGGCCAAAAGTAATCAGGCCTTTATCGACCCGCGATTTAAATTGCTTGAACTCCCCGAGAACACGCAGATGTTCGCCTTTGTGATCGGTCGCTCCCGGAAAGGAAAATTGCAGCATCAACTGGTTTTCCCGATCAAAATGCTGTTCGGCTTGTTCGTATAATTGCCGGAACAAGGCCGGGAAAGTCGCGTTATCGGCGGTATCCAGCTTGTTTAACAGACTGATAAATTCATCATGATCGTTATCGATCAGCTCATAGCCGACGATAGGCGCGGCGGCTTTTTCAATGATTGTCATTTTGTGTTGTCCTCATTTTTACGTGCTAGGTCATTGTCTTAAGTTAAGGGAAAGCGTAGATGTTGTGTCATCCCGAGCGGGACGGGGGTTGCACCCCCGTCCCTAGCGTTTTCGATAACTACTGCCATATCTTCATCCGTCAAACGTTTCGGACGGGGTTGCAAACCCCGTCCAGCCACAGTATTTGTAACGCTTTGTACTAGGGTCTTTAGGCTAATCCAAACGATAGCCTTCCTCCATCAAGACGCGTCTTACCACCGGGCGCTCAAGCATCAAGCGATAGTGTTTCAGGCAATTTTCCGGCAGTGTAATCCCGGTTTTGTAGGCCCAAAATTCGACATAAAACAAAGCCGCATCGGCGATGCTGAAAGAACCCATGACATAGCCCTCAGTCGGCAAACTATCATTAATGACGGCAAAGCCTCGGGTAACGACATCAATTCCTTGAGTCCTTACGGTCTCAAAATCGGCTTCGTTGACCGCGAACCGGTCGGTCGTAAAAATTCTGGCAAAACCCTGGCCGTGAACGGTGCCGACCACGTAATCCATCAACTCGATAACACGCGCGTCGCCGTCCGGGTCGCCGGGCAGCAGCTTGGCTTTGGGGTAGCTTCGCGCCAGCCAATAGGCGATCGCTTGAAATTCCGTCAATGCGGTGCCGTCGTTGCGCACCAGCGTCGGGATGGTCGCTTTCGGGTTTACGGCAAGATAGTCCGTCGTATTTTGATCCCCAGTCATTAGATTCACGAGATGCGCTTCGAAAACCAAGTCGAGCTCTTCCATTAGTATATGGATGCCTGTCGTGCAGGAGCCGGGCGTTAAATACAATTTCATTCGATTTTTCCTGTGGGGTTTGAACGGACTGCGCTACCGGCATTTCAGAAAGTAAGCATTAAGCGTTAACGCAAAGTTTTGCCAAAGCCCGGCGATGTCCCGCATCACCGCGTTAAGGTAAGTTTTGTCCGGTTTGTGTTCGTCGGGGAAGTTGGATAACGCGCAGGAGGTGCGATGTTTATCGACGACCAACAGTAAGAAGTCGTCGGCGAAGCCGTTGAACGCGCTCAGCGCTTGCCGGGTTAAATCCGATAATCCTTGATCAACCGGGCTCGCGGCGCTATCGAACGGCAGCGTTTTTATAAAGGCCAGCGCTTCGTCGTAAGCCTGTTCCAAAACGATCAGCACATTGCGTTGCAAGCAGCCGTCCCATTGTTGCCGCGAAAGGTCTTGGGCAAGCAACTGCGCGTATTGTTTTTGCAACACCGGCTTTCGTTCGGCGATATAGCGGCGCAATTGATCGATGCTGTCGGCGTTGGTCATCATTAATGTCCTTCGGTTAACTGCGACGGAAGCATTAATTTAATTTCTCCAGCAAGCCCGGCTTAATCTGCTCCAGCCAGTCGATAATCCGGGTTGTGGTCATTTCGGGCTGGCTATGATGATCCAGCACCAGGCCGACAAACTTATTGTCGATAACCGAGTGCGAGCGGCTGAAATGGTAGCCCTCGGTACTCCAGGCTCCGATAACCTCTGCGCCGTAAGCCACGCAGTGCTGATACAAATGAATCAGCGAACTGGCAAAGCGATCGTAATATTTTTGTTGATTGCCCAAACCGAACAGCGCAATTCGCTTGCCGGACAAGTCGGCATCATCGAGGCGGAATAAAAACTCTTCCCAGTTCCCCTGTTCACTGCCCGTGGTTCTGCCGGGCAATTCGCCGACCCCATAACTGGGCGCTCCCAGAATCAGGGCTTTATATTGCAATAGTTCCGACACTCGGGCCCGATTCACATTCGCCGGTTCGCTGGCAATGTCATCGCCTAAAACCCGGTACATGATCTGGGCCATCGCTTCCGTCATGCCGGTCTCTGTGCCGTAAAATATTCCGATCTTGTTCATAATTAAACCCAAGTTAGTCGTCTGTTAATGCACAGCAATATTTAAACCAACATCTGTTTATTGAGCGGAAGCGGCCGTTGGCGCGTTCCGGAAGCAACCGGCTTGAAGGGGTCTTGGTCATCTTAGTAACAATGGGTCCGAAAAATGGGCCGGTTTGTTACAAAATATCGATACACAAGGGCGGGCCGGGTACGATCCAGAGTTGGTCATCTTCTCGCCCTATCAATGACTTATGCGTGTTTTTCACGCTTTCAAGCAATGCGCTACATGTCTGGCATCATAATTGATGCTTCAAAAGCACTATGGATTTGGAAGCTGAACATTATGACCACCTACGCCATCGGCAGTGTAAAAGGCAACTACCGCTTACTGCTGAAATTACTGGAGAAAATCCAGTTTGATCCGGACAGCGATTGCTTATGGTTTGCCGGCAATTTAGTCAATGAAGGGCCGGAGTCTTTGGCTGTGCTCAGGTTGGTCAAGGACCTGGGCAAAAAAGCCGTTACGGTGCTGGGCAATCAGGAGTTGCACTTGTTGGCGGTAGCGGAAGGTTTCGCGCAACCCGAAGCGGGCGATACGCTGGATGACATTCTTAACGCCCCGGATCGGGACGAACTGTTAAAGTGGCTGCGTCGCCGGGGATTTATTCATCACGATTCCAAACTCAACTTTACGCTGGTGCATGCGGGCATCCCGGCGGAATGGAGTTTTAGCCAGGCGTTAACCTTTGGCTATGAAGTTGAATCGGCATTATCGCAAAATAATTACACGGCTTTACTCGAAAACAGGGAGCGAGGCCAGTCCCGTTGGCATGCGAAACTCAGGGGTTGGAAGCGGCTGAGTTTTATCATCAACGCCTATACCCTGATGAAATATTGCGACGGCCAAGGCAAACTGGATTTCAATACCAGTGGTGCGATAGGAACTCAAGCGGAGGGTTTGCTGCCTTGGTATCGTCTACCCGACCGTCTTACGTCCAATTTGAATATCATTTTTGCCGATGATGCCGATTTTGAAGACGACATTTTTCCCGGCATTTATCCTTTATCAAGCCGAGGACAGCTATCCGCATTGAAGCTGGCGGCAAGGCCTGAAAGAATCAGCATAGCCTGCTAGGAAGAGCTATTGGGCAAAGGAATACCCGGTTTATTTACGTGATAATGTTATGCGGGATGTTTTATCGCTTTTGACTGGGCATTAAAAGCTATCGCATGTCTTCTAGCAATTATGACTAATGATGAGTTTTAACCTTTACTCAAAATCATTGAACATTGTTATTTATGTTAACTCCGAGGTAGTTCGCTGTGACAGCTAACGCCCCCTAGTTGACATTCGAAGCTTTGCGCTCAATGTCGGCAGCCATTCAACGTAGAGCCAACCGGGCGCGGCCCGGAAAGCTGAATAAACAAAACCGCATTATAACCGCGCTCCGGTTGAGCGCCATATTAGACGAGCAGTCTGTCATATTCGGCATGAGTGCCAATCCAAACCCAAAGGAAGCCACTTTCAATTGGTGTGGCAACTGCTCGGTAATGTGAACCGACACGAGCAGACCAAACCTTACCGACTTTCTTGAACTGTAAAGAGGGATGGGAAGGGTCTGCTTTGAGCAACTTAAAATTCTTGTCTGCAAGCCCACGAATTTCTAGCGGAAGCTTTTCATAACATGTCCAGAAACTGGAAGCCGTTTTATGATTCAAAGATCTCTCGTTTTTCCCGCTTGATGCTCAACTAACGCTGCGTTAATAAGAAAATCTAGCTTTCCGGCATTTGAATCAGCTTCAATTTGTCTATCCCACCGAGATTGGTCGAATTCAATAAACCAGTCACGGAGCTTGGAAAATGAAGCATTATCTAACTCTGCAATTTGCTCTTCTATCGTTTCTACACTCATCATGGTAATCTACACCAACATAAATTGATTGTGTGAGGATTATATAATTAAACTATGTCTTACTGCGTTGTATTAGTATTGTAATTTCTGTTGCATCGTTCATTGACGTTCCTGCAAACGGAATAAAATCCAATCTTTTTATCTCTGCTTTGTACTCTCGTCCAGCGGCATCACTAAGAACCTTCGCGATCATAGCTTCTATTTCACTTGTACTAAGTGATTTCAATGCACGACGGTAAAATTCTTCAAAAAAATCATCCCCATTTGATATATCTGATTCGGTGTGTGAAGTGGCTACACTAAACCGGACACACAACACTCGATACGGGTGGCTGGCTAGACCTTGCCCGACAGGGACTTTCGCCCTGCAAGATACGTCAAGCTTCGCTTGCCGCGCTAACAAATTATTAAGCTGTTAACGCTGTAAGGCGGTTTCGCGTTAGCAAACCGCCGATCAACGCACAACGCCGATGACAGTCTGTCGCAGTGTGGCGGATTGCCTAGCGGCGAATCCGCCCTACGGCCCTAACCGGGCGCGGCCCGGAAAAGCTGAAAAAAACAAAACCGCATTGTAACCGCGCTCCGGTTGAGCGCCATGTTAGCCATTACGCCACGTTCGGGAAGCTTGCCAAGAAAGCTGCTGCATCGACTCGTGCAAGCTTACCTTGCCACGGGCCAATCCCAGCCCATGCGGGTTTAACCTTCCGATCACTTCCAATTGAGAACGGAATTAGAGCTTGGAAATAATCATGCTGTTCGGGATTCAACACTTGATTGAACATGTCGATGTTGTGTTCTAAGTCCGAGAAGAAGCTCTCTAAAGAGTAACCATGCAATCCACCGATGAGGACTATAGCACCGCTTGGATTTTCAGGATTTGGAACCCTTGTAATCATCAGCATATCGCCTGCAACTCGTTCTCCGTCCAGTGGTGGTGCGAATGGAATGCCCGATGGTCCCTCCATTACCCCATAAAGCGGAACCATCTTCTCAGTCCCATCTTCGAGCCAGCGTTTGACAAGCCTTTTCTCGCCGTTCCAATATCCGTATCCATTCTCATCGCCGACATAGAAGTAATAAGGCAATACCGACTCTTTCCGGGGGATCGGCACCAACACTTTCTCGTCCATTGCAGGCGCATCCGTATAGCCACAGATTGCTTTAGTAACATCTGTCGCAACCGGGCCGCCAATCACGAGGACATTTCGGTGTGTCTCGAGTTTTAAGCGTGGGCTGTTTGCATCGTTCTCGACATCGAGTCTTAGCCCTAACAACCCTTTATGAGCCGCCGTCGCCACATCGAATGCCTTCCGAACATACCGGCTCTGGTTCACCTTGCCTTGTGCAAGCGCTCTCCTGTTAGTGCCTGGAGGTAGAATTGCCGTCTCACGTGGTGCGCCTCCGAAAAGAAGGTCAGCCACCTGAGGGGGTACAGGTTCCTTAGAAGTTCCAGGGCGAAAACCGCTTAAGAAATTATAGCCATCGGCCCCTGCCTGTCCCAGCGCGCCAGCCAGTACTAAGCCAGACGCACCGGCTACAGATCTAGATACAATTTGTAAAAACCTCCGTCTGCCAGGATTATTCGGTTCATATGTACTAATGGTTACCTCCGATTAATGGCTAACGTAGAGCTAAGCCGACCGCTGGAGTGTAGCGGAAGCGGGTCGGCTTGAGCGCCATGTTATGTAATTTTTTACAACAAATTCGGAAATTGAGTTAACAAACCGGTTGCCAAAATACTTCCAGTAGCTCCTTCCAGAATATTTTTTACAGATTTTAACGATTCAATAATTATCACTCGCTTTGGATTCGGTGAAGATAATTGATTTTCTACTGAATTAACATCCGCCTCCAGCTCTAAAAGTTTTTCTGAATTAAGCTCTAGGTTTTGCATTGATGCTTTGAGTTCTCGGATAAAAGAGGATATCTCTGTTTCCGCATGAGGAATATTCTGTGTTTGATAAGCACCTGCTGAATCTTGCTGAAGTTGCGAATTTTGCATACTACCAATGTTATTAGTGATTTGGTATGTTACCTGGGAAGCAACTTTCTTTTCTTCTGTAGAAAAACTCATGCCATCTCCTATTATTCCTTTGGATTCTAGCTCTAATGCCCAATTTAAAATTTCAGTTCTAACAGCATCTAAAATACCAATTATTGATGCATCACTTACAATTAAAGTTGGTTCAAGAGGAACCCCCATTCGTTTCATTAGATAGTTTTTAGTATGCTGAGTAAAAGGTACTTGTAAGTCTGAGGAGTTCTTATTTGTTGCTAAAACTACTAGCTCACCAATAGCTTGAGATATTTTTCGTTTAGAAAGCTCCTCTCCCAACGCCGCATCACCAAAATGCAATGGTTGCCAACCATGATATGGGTTATATACTCGTACCGACCCCGTAACTTCACGATAACCTGGAATTGAACTTTCATCGGAAGAGTACCCCGATAACTCTTGTTCGATCCAACTTTGTATTTCAGAAATACCTAATTTCTTTGAAACGACCATTGCCTTCCTTAGCAAATCGGAAACATCAACCTTTTTATCAAGAGCATCTTTTTGAAGCTCTAATACTAAACCAGGCATTTTTATAAAGACTCCTTTTCTATTACATAACAAGTTATTAAGCTGTTAACAGTATATCTACCGCCAAACCTATGTTGCAACAATAAATTTATGAACTGCAAGGATTTTTTCTTTCCGTATATCATCCAAACTGCGCTAAAAATCGCTTTTGGAGGTTGTCATGCTGCCCGTTCCCGCATCCCTGAGTCAGGCATTCGAGTCACAGCTTTCTCAGCGCAATATCCCGGATCAGCAATGCCGCGATTTTCATAAGTGGCTTAGGTTTTATCTGGATTTTTGCGCTAAGTACACGTTGGACCCTAAACTTACCGCTAGCTTTGCCGGGTTTGATGAAAAATTAAAAAGCAAAGGACAATCCGATGCGCAAAGACAACAGGCTCGCCGGTCCATTGCCATTTATTACCGAACAATTGGCGTCATTAAATCCACGCAAGCTACCTCCGGCAATTCATCCGCTAAAAATCCTTCGTCATGGGTGGCGTCAGACACGCCAAATCAGACGTCTTCCAAACAGGCCGATTTGCCGACTGCAAAACACGCAATTCCGTTGCCTGCCGATGCGACTGAACCGCAAAAATTGACCGGTTCTAACTGGGAAGCCATTTATGAGCAACTGAAAAGCGCCATCAAGGTACGCCATTATTCGAACAAGACTTGGCAAGCTTACCGTTATTGGCTGCAACAGTTTCAAACCTTTACCAAAAGCAAGGATGCCGGCTTATTGGGCATGGACGATGTCAAAGGCTTTTTGAGACATCTCGCCGTGAACAAACAGGTCGCCGCGTCTAGCCAGAACCAAGCGTTCAATGCGTTACTGTTTTTATTCAAGAATGTGTTACAAAAGGAGTTCGGTAAGGTTGAAGGCGTGGTGCGGGCCAAACGGCGGCCTTACATTCCGGTAGTATTGTCGCGCCCTGAAGTGGATCGGATTATCGGATTGCTGGAACCGCCTTATGAGTTGATCGCCAAACTGTTGTACGGCTGCGGCTTGCGCTTGTTCGAATGTCTGAAATTACGGGTACAGGATTTGAATTTCGATATGCAAGTATTGACGGTGCATGACGGCAAAGGTCTGAAGGACCGCACCTTGCCGATGCCGTCAACTTTGACTGCCGAACTTGCCGCCCAAGTAGAGCAAGTGGCGATCTTACATGAGCAGGATTTGGCGGCTAACACGGCTGGGGTATTCTTGCCTGGTGCGCTGGACATCAAGTATAAAAACGCGGCAAAAGAATTCGCTTGGCAATGGTTGTTCCCCGCCAAATCGCTCACTTTGATGCCAGTCAGTGAGGATTATCGGCGTTGGCATTTGCACGAAACTCACGTGCAACGCGCGATTAAATTAGCTGTGCGCAAAAGCCGCATCGCCAAACGCGCGTCGGCGCATACGTTGCGCCACAGCTTCGCCAGTCATCTTTTACAGGCCAACGTCGATATTCGCACCATTCAGGAATTGCTTGGCCACAGCGATTTGAAAACAACGATGATCTACACTCATACAGTACCCAGTGTGACGATTAAAGAAGCTAAAAGTCCTTTGGATTTATAAATCAGTGATGTCAGGTTTTGGCTGCAATGAGCTAGTTTACAGTCAGTGACCAAAGAGTCTTCTACGGCAGATAATGGCCGAAAAACGACACTCCCCTCTTTGCAATACCCGATACTATCAACCACAACGCGTTTTGGATAATTGATTGCTTTGGATTTCTGTTCCTCCCCCTACGATGTTATAGTCCGAGAAAATTCACACGGTATTTGATCATGATCGGATTTATTCTTTGCAGCGTGTCTCTGGCGGCTCTGGTGCAGAACCAAAACCAATTTCTACCGCTACTTGCCACGCCGGTAGCTTTGGGCGTCGGCTTGGCGCTGATGGCTGTCAGTCTGCTGGCGGGCTATTTTAAAAAAGCTCCCACCGTTATTTGGCACGACGGATTTGCCACCAGCGGCCTGTTAGTCTGGTATGCGTACTGGATGCAGGAGTTCAACTACGATGCGCCGATGTTCTTTTTCTTCCCGCTGTATTTCGCGTTGTTAACCTCAATCGTGACGCTAACCTTGATCAACAAGAGTGAATATTTCGATCTGGAATCTATCCGGCACCTGCGGCACCTGGAAAAAAACAGTTATTTTAATATCGGTACGATTGTGGCGTTTGTGCTGATTAGCCTGCTGATCACCCGCCACTACATGCTGTATCCGATAGCGATGACGTTTTTCATAATCCGTCATACGATGACCGTCTGCCTGGAAATCATCGACAGCTGAACCCTGTGTTTGCAGGGCAGGGCGAAGCCATTTACAGTCGCCCGGTCTCGCATTATCCCAATGACTTAACGCGACGCCGGAAAGCCTGCATGGCCTCGCTTTCCATTATAATGACGGCTCTTTCCCCGATATTTCATGAGCCATGCCTAACAACGCGCCCTTTCAACGAGCCGCAGACGCTCCGCCTTTGCCCACCGGTACGGTTAAGTTTATTGCGTACTGCTTAGCCGGTTTTCGCGGCTGGATTTTCCTGATGATGCTTTTGGAAACCGGGCAGGCGGCGTGCAGTATTCTGGTGCCTTATGCGATTAAAGCCATTATGGACGGCGTGACTCATTTGTCAGGCGCGACGGTGCTGGAGAGTCTACGCGGGCCGTTGTTGCTGTTGGCCGGTTTGAACGTGGCGGAAATCCTGTTTAGCCGGGGGAGCGGCGCGGTATTGATTATCATGGGGCCGCGCTTGCGCCAGCGCACTACAAAAGCCTTGTACGCCTATCTGCAATATCATGCGCCGCGTTATTTCGGCAGTCATTTTGCGGGCGCTTTGGCCCATCGCATCAGCGAAACGGCGATGAGCGTCAATCACACGACATGGTCGGTGCTGTGCGATTTCTGGCCGATTCTGGTCACTTTCGCGGTTTCCATTGGGCTGCTATTCAACGTGCATCAAGGCTTGGGCCTGTTGGTCGCGGGCTGGGTGTTCGCGTATGTGAGCCTTTCGTATTGGCTGGCGACGCGCTGTCAGCCTTATGCGCAGGGTTACGCGGCGACTCGCAGCCTGGTGAACGGCAAGATTGTCGATGCGGTGACCAATATCCTGAATGCCAAGCTGTTTGCACGCCTGCATTTTGAGCGGGAGTTTCTGGACGGTTTTTTGGAAACCGAAGTCCAGGCCGGGCGTCGCACTTTTTGGTATATGGAACGGGTGCGCTGGTTCCAGTTTACTGCCGCCGCCCTGCTCAAAGTCGGCACGGTGTACTATGCGTTGACGTTGTGGGACGGCGGCTTGATCGGCGTCGGCGACTTCACCATGAGCATCGGGTTGGCTTTACTGATTATCAACGATGCGCGTAATCTGACCCGGCGCTTTTTGGAGTTTTTCGAATATGTCGGCAATGTCGCAAACGGTGTGGAAACTATCGTTCAGCCGCATGAAATTGTCGATGTGCCGGGCGCGTTGCCGCTGGAAATCAGCCGGGGCCGGATTGAATTTCGTGATGTGCGTTTCGGTTATGAGCCGGGTCAGCCGGTGTTCGACGGCTTGAATGTGGTCATCGAGCCGGGGCAGCGGGTCGGGTTGGTCGGTTTTTCCGGTTCCGGAAAATCGACTTTCGTCAGCCTGATGTTGCGCAATTATCAGCCGCAAAGCGGCCGGATCCTGATTGACGGCATGGATATTCAGCAGGTTTTGCTGGATTCGCTGCATGAGCAGGTGAGTTTGATCCCGCAAGATCCCAGTCTGTTTCATCGCAGCCTGAAAGAAAACATCGGTTACGGTCGCTTGGCGGCGGACGATGCAGCCATCGAGGTTGCGGCGCGCATGGCGCATGCCGATGAGTTTATCAAGGCGATGCCGGAAGGTTACGATGCCTTGGTCGGCGAGCGCGGGGTCAAATTATCCGGCGGCCAGCGTCAGCGCATTGCGATTGCGCGGGTGATGTTGAAAGACGCGCCGATTTTGATTCTGGATGAAGCCACGTCCAGCCTGGATTCGGTCACCGAGCTTGCCATTCAGGAAAACCTGGACCGCGCGATGGGTTGCAAGACGGTCATCGCTATTGCGCACCGTTTGTCTACGATTGCGCATTTGGACCGGATTTTGGTGTTCGATCGGGGGCGCATCGTAGAAGACGGCGGACACGATCAACTCTTGGCGCAGCAAGGCGTTTATTATCGTTTGTGGACTATGCAAGCGGGCGGTTTCTTGCCGGAACGAGAGCAAAGCAACTCGCTGAACGGTTCAGAATCGAGCAAGGATTAAACTAATCATTCTATTAACTGATGTTACGCATTGTCCACGAAAAGCACGAAAGACACGAAAAATAGAGAGCCGTATGTTGCGTGCTAGTTCCCAAGCTCCTGCTTGGGAATTCAGTACGGGAAGCTCTAGCTTCCCGGCTCGCAAAGCTGGAGTTTTGCTCACTGGGTTCCCAAGCGGGAGCTTGGGAACCAGCGTATCTCTTAGAAGCTGTTTAAAAACCTAAACGATCGATTAAGCTGCAACAATTTTGGCCTAGGAGGGCTGGCGGTTGTACTTGACGAATTTAACCGACGAGCAATGGCAGTTGTTATGTCCAGTTTTTGAAATTG
>Ga0208271_100072_pt1 | contig 52040 bp, 36 predicted proteins | sample LakWasM111_LOW13_2_FD_183927 | JGI IMG/M metagenome (GOLD analysis project Ga0208271, IMG submission 183927) | Freshwater sediment methanotrophic microbial communities from Lake Washington under simulated oxygen tension - Sediment Metagenome... | ecosystem: Environmental > Aquatic > Freshwater >...
TTTCCACCGATCCCACATGATGGCCTTTTGCTCATCACTATAATAAATTCTTGGTCTCTGTTTCATTTTTCAACACCTCATTCTTTTATATAAGAATAACGTGTTGCATCGACCGGTTGAACTCACACCGCAAAGCGGACTGTCTAACATTTGAGGTAAGGGGCTTCGACGGAAAAGAGGATAGCCGAAGTAACCACGCCGGTCCCGCAGTCCATCTTGACCGAAGGGTTAGGTTAGGGCTCATTCAACAAACTCCTCCCACTGATGTGTTTTTTCGTTACGCCGCATATGCTGGCTTGTTGGATAATCTTTACCAACTGTCCGGAAAGCACTTAGTACGTGCGATAACTCGACAAAATAGAGTTTGCTTGATCTTGCTCTATCGGATGAAACGTAGATACCGGCTAAGGAACCATCTTCGTTTTGTGCCGGGGCGAAGACGTAGCTATGAATAAATTGATTACAGAGAAACTCCAAGTCCCGCTCCTCCGACTGCACTATATTTAAATCGAAAAACTCATCGATTCGGTAAGCGTTCATGTAATCGACCATCTTTACGCACGGTGACCAACTGAGCAAAAAGCTCATGTTTCGTGTGTTAGGCGAGACCTTGAAAGTATCCAACAGCTTGCGAATTGCATAGAAACCAATAAACAACTCTCGCTCAATCCGAGCAAGTATGCGTTCGGCTGTCTCGTCCTCGACTCGCGCCCGCTCAAGCCACTTAGCTGCACGCACTAGAGGGACCTTCCAGTAACGGGACTCCTGGATCACGCGGTGCGCCCTAACGATGGAAGACGGTCACCCTTGATCGAAGGGCTAGTCGGTGCTCTGCGCTCCATGGCCCACCCCTGCAATGTGTTGCTTTAAGAAGCGGTTACGTGACTTAAGTCCAGATCGGTGAGGCCACGCAAACAAAAACTGGCGCTTGTCCGGAAAAATTAACTCGTCCATCTCCGGGATACCGAAGTAAGTGTCGCATTGCTCGATGGTATTGAAAATATCAACGAACTCTTGATTCACCAAGGAAATAATCTTCTTTGCATCTGCTTCTTTGATTCTTCCTGGTGTAGATATACGACTCGTCGTGTCCACGTGCTTTCCTTTTCGCTCTAGGCCGACGTATACAGCTTGTTGTTTCTTTTCTTCGAGCTTCTTGTCTTCGATGAAACGAACGAGCTTGGGTGAGAAGTCAAACATATCCCGAGCGACAAAGTTGTATTGCTTTTTGGGGTGCGAGTACAGCAAGGAGAGCCACTCTTGTTCGAACTCAAAGTCAGGAAATCCCTCGTTAGTTACCGAAGACAAGTAATAGTGCTCCACCCATTTGGCCTTAGAAAACTCCTCCAAGGCTAGGACCGAAAGCTGAAACGCTGAAGGATAAGAGCCAGACCGAAACAAATAAATAGAGTCAGCGTGTAGTCGAAGCGTGTTCTTCAGCGACTCTACTGCAAGGCGCTTAAACTTGTAAACGGAGAGTCCCTTTTGCGCTGGCATTGTGACGACTAACGCCAAACATCAACGGCAGCCACTGCGCAGCAGCGGATGTCCGTTTGAATATGATTGTTAGAGCTAGTTGTCAAATGGCTTCCCCGGATTTTTAACCGCAATGACTTCATTCAATACAGATCGTTGAACCGCAAACATTTTCGTTCTTATGTCTCTACGACAAGCCTCAAAAAAGCCATTTACCAAATCACAAGCATAAGCATGTACAGCTTGAAGATTCAATGTCTCAAATTTGTCGTAGAGCTGGGTTAATGATTGTGTTGCATCGATATGCGCCGCGAAGGTATTTCGAACATCGCGAATCTCTACCTCGAGGGATAAATTCCTAAGCTGATTTAGTCGTTGTAATTCGGTGTGACCACCAAAATCATTTTCCCAGTAAGTCATGAGCGAACTATCATGATGGGAATCAACAAATAGATTATCAATGAGTGAACAAAGATCAATAACCACGAGCATCCAGGCGATATCGAAAACCAACCTACGAAATATCGACGACGGGTTATCCGTTAGTTCGCTCAAAGAAAAGTCAATCATTAGCAAATCAGCCAATGATGCGATAGTTTGCGCCTTTTCTTGGGATGAGTGACAAGCGACCAAGGCAACCGTATTTGGCTCCGCCAAAGCGAATCGGCTCATTGATATACTGGGTTGTGGTGAAGGTTTAGGCGTGTTTTGTATTATTTGACAATAATCTGGCACATTTAAGAACGTCACATGATCCACAGCTTCCAAATAACTTTGAATAGTCTTGCAGTCGCCGTACATGACCTCTATGGCGGTGTAATCAAAACTCCCCCACCAATCCATTAATAATAACAAATCCACAGGCTGTGCGTGAGCGGACACTTTATCCCGAATGAGATCATAAGCATTATCGTGGCTCAAGCTTAGTGTAGATATCGCTGCTTCTACTTCCTGCTTCTGAGCAAGATCAATCTTTCGTTCCCGATGGAGATTATTCTTCAGTTGACCGACAATCTTTAACAGATTGTCTACCTGAATCACCATCATTCGCATAATGCTCCGCATGACCCTGTCATCAAAGGGCTCATTGCGAAGTAGATACGTCACATCAATCAATCGGAATATCCAACCGATCTTTTCGATAAGCTCTTGTGTTGTGCTTTGGTTCATTTGCTCTTACAGTTAATATAGAGACCCATGGGTCCGTATATGAATAATTGAAAACTCGTGGCACATGGCTGAAATCCCTTGTCTTTTCTTAGTTTTATTGTTTCTCTGTCTCTATATTGAAATATTAATATAGAGACGTAGCATGTCTGACTTGATTGTAATTTAATTTGAACAATTATTGAATTAAATTGAATAAATGACCGGCAGCTTTGTCCGGCTAATATGCCTAAGACTAGTTAATCCGCATTGCAGTCGCTCACTAAATTTACCGTCCATTAGCTGCTCCTCTGAACTGGCATGTTAGTTTCTGGTTAAGTTTTCATTTACTGTCATTACTGAGTTGTTGTGCTAAGTATTGCCAGCAGAACCAGATGCTTGCCTAAATGACGACGAATTTCCAACAGGATATATCATCTGTATACTTTGCAGTATTAACCGTGATTGGGAGAAAAAGCGAGTGTCTCTAAAAAATACTAAGGAGCAACTTATTTTATTGCTTACCAAGGCAGACAATAATGTGATTGCTATATCAGGTAAATGGGGTACAGGCAAAACACACCTTTGGAACGAGGTCAAAAAGGGGGCATGCGATGAGAAGGTCAAGAAGGCTCTCTATGTATCGCTGTTTGGCTTGTCGAGCATTGACCAGATCAAACGTAAACTAATTGAGACGGCCATACCTGGCGTGGAATCGCATGGCGGAGTCTTTGACGGCATAAAGAGCTTATTCAAAGTGGGGGTCAAAGCTGCGTCCGAGCACTACAAGGCATTGGCTGCTCTTAACGACCTTAACGTGCTGTTAATGACACCTGTCGTGCTGAGGGACAAATTAATCGTAATTGACGACATTGAGCGTAAACATGAGAAATTGGGTATTGACGAGGTTCTTGGTTTCATCGACGAGTATTCCAAACAGTACGGTTCGCGATTCGTCCTTGTGCTAAACGACGATCAGTTGTCGAGCAAGGGTGATCAAGAGAAACTTTGGGCGACCTTTCGAGAGAAGGTGATCGACCAAGAGATCAGGCTTTCAACTACGGCCGACGAAGCCTTCTCCATTGCTATTGGCCTTGTGCCATCGAAATACGCAGATACGCTAAAGAAATCAACAATCACCTGTGGCGTGACTAACATCCGCATCATCGTTAAAGTCATCCGTGTTGCCAACCAAATTTTAGGTGAGCGTGACTTGGACGGTGCCATCCAGGCTCGCGTGGTTCCGTCCATCGTGCTTTTCTCAGCGATTCACTACCGAGGCTTAGCGAACGGACCCGATTTCAAGTTCGCTTTGAATGCTGGTAGCCTGGATTGGACACGTTACTGCAGAGATGCTATCGAGGAGTTAACCCCGGAAGAGAAGCAGGAAGACGGCTGGCGGATGCTCATACAAGATCTAGGAATATATGGTTGCGATGAGTTTGAAAAGCATTTGGTCGAATTTTTAGAATCAGGGCTATTCGAGGCCGCTAGCATCGAAGCAATTATCGATCGATATGTGGCGGAAAAGGATGCCATGCAGGCAAGGGAAGCAGCTCAAATATTCCTAAAGCGGGTATTATGGGATCATCGCGTAGATGAGGCACAGTTGGTGGGCGAAGCTGCTGCTTTTGAAGCTGTAGCTGGCCAACTTGATCCATTCATCGCAACGGAACTCAACTCGGCTCTTGAAAAGCTACCAGGAGGAGCTGCAATTGGCGAGACTATTGTCAATGGATGGATCAATGCTTTCAAATCGACCATGTCAACCACGATAAACTACGACAACCCGTTCAACAATCCACTTCACCCGAACATTCTGGCCGAGTTCGCCTCAATCAAGGCTGGTGCCCAAGCTAACACTAGCGTGGTTGATGCGTGCATGCATATCATTGAAAATAGTGGATGGGGGACGTTGCAAGAGGTAGCCATGCGACAGGCAACGGCTGCTGATTTCGAGGCGGCCATCCGAGACATTAAGGATCTAGACATGCTTCGCCGCTTCATGCGTCGCATGATTGAAATGCGACTCCAAAAAGAGACCTACGATTCCAATTTCGGGGGTGCCACGGAACGGTTTGTGGAAGCTTGCCGAAGTATCGCGTGCGATACGGCATCACCTCGTCTAGCTGGACTAATCAAACGGCTTTTTGAGGGTACAGCGTTGGCAGCTGAACTCATTCTAGAAGAATCTGCCACTGGTTAACTTTCTCAGCCTTAAATAATTAGAGTTAGGTCGAAAATTACACGTACTTAAAATTTCCGAGTGACAGCTTTGTCCCCCTTAGCAGACCAACAACCAATTGGCTTAGTTAAGATAGTTACTTGTGGCTCATTGACTGGAATACTCAGTTAGCAGCCTTTCTCTTTTATAAGCTCTTTGATAGCTATACAACTCCACCATAACTTATGGCACTAAGTATTTTTTTAACTTCAGTAAGTCCTGATGCTGATTCAGCCATTGATATTGGAGTTGCTCCTAAAACAAAGTTTTCTTTATGTAGCCATGTATCAGCCATAGTTTTAGTTCCAAACGTTTCAATAGCAAGTGCTTGCAATTCGTCGATACGAAATTCTAACTCTGACTTTGTTGTCATCTGCAATCTCCTTAGAAATCAACTTAAGAAAATTCATTATAAACCGTACACTTAATACTTATAAAACTAACAGTCATTTTAGTGTGTTAATACCTTTCATGTTTCAGGATAGCGTTGTTAATGAACTGCTTGCATAGATATATCCTTATTTAAAACCAATTAAATGGCTGATCTAAAACAAAATACTGGCTGTATACAACAATTTTACAATTCTTTACGTTTGAGTGAAAAATTCACTTGTCTTATATAACTTATATCAGTTAAAGTCTTCTGCAAGAGTGTGGCTAAACACAATCATCCACTGCTCATAAAAATAACTACACAACAACAATACTAATAATAAGCAGTGAGGGTTTAATGGTTCAACCATTAAATATTGAAGCCTTTATATGGGCGACAGGGGCGTTTTGTCAGCTGAATCGTATTCCGCATGACCCTGCATTGCTGATTAAGCAGTACCCACCTCCTTATGATATTGTTCACTTACAACAAGCGCTCCATCATTTTGGTTTAAACAATAGCCGTAAGCGATATGGTCTCAACCAACTGCCACAAGCCAGCATCCCATGCTTGGCGATTCTAAGTCCAATACAACAATCACAAACAGATAGTAATGACGTCCTGGCGTCAGCCAATTTTACAGATTCGAACATTAGTAGCCCGCTAAGCGCTACTTCCAGTGCTGATAGCGTAGAGCAAACAAACGCATCTCCTGCAGCCTCACCCTCCGATCCACAAGCCAATACAAATTACGATATTGCCCTTATTCTAAGGCGAGACGACCAGCGCTTACTTGTATTACATCCAGGTCAAGCAGAGCCAGTGACCATCAGCATCAATGATGCAGACTTTAATGCTCGCATCACTGGTGATTTCTTAATGGTGCGTAAGACGGAAGCAGCACTTACGGATGAAGATGGGGTGGCGCAAGATAATCGTTCTCAATCATCTCAAGCAAATACAAATGCATCCTTTAAGAGCGGCACTAATCAAGCCCCTGACAAAGAATTCGGCTTTCGCTGGTTTGTCCCCGAATTACTCAAATACAAGAAGATCTGGTCTGAAGTATTACTAGCATCGCTAGCGATTCAGTTGGTGGGTTTAGCTGTACCTATTTGCACACAAATAGTGATTGATAAAGTAGTGGTGCATCACACTACTAGTACTCTAGTGGTGATTGGTATTGCACTGTTTATCTTTCTAATTTTTAGTGCAGTCATGGGTTGGGTTCGTCAATACTTGGTATTACATACGGGTAATCGTATTGATGCCACCTTAGGTCATAAGGTCTTTAGTCATTTGTTAGATCTCCCAGTACGTTATTACAATAATAGACCTACTGGTGTTGTCATTGCCCGTGTACACGGCGTAGAAACCATCCGTGAGTTTCTAGCAGGTGGCTTAGTCACCTTGTTACTAGACTTCCCATTCCTGATTGTGTTTCTAGCCATTATGTTTTGGTATAGCTGGCAACTCAGTTTAATTGCCGTGGCTTGTCTCGCACTGATCTCCCTCTTAAGTTTTTTTGTTACCCCGATCATCCGTACCAAGCTTAATCACCAGTTTATGCTCGGTGCACGCAATCAAGCCTTCCTCACTGAATACGTCTCAGGCATGGAAACGGTGAAATCTTTACAGATGGAACCACAGCTTAAACAAACCTTTGGTAATTACTTAAGCACTTATCTCAATGCCAGCTTTGATAGCCGTAAACTCTCCATTACCTACAATACCGCAGCCAGCACACTAGACCAATTGCAAACCTTAGCCATCCTCTGTGTAGGTGCATGGCTAGTAATGCACAACACGAGTTTCACCATTGGCATGTTAGTCGCCTTTCAGATGTTCTCAGGCAGACTCTCACAACCAGTCATGCGTTTAGTGGGCTTATGGCAAGAGTTCCAACAAGCGGACATTGCCGTCAAACGTCTAGGCGATGTGATGAACGCCCCAGCAGAACCCATGACCCTCATCCCTACCAGAGCTAACCTTAGCCAAACCACCAACATCACCGTCGATAGTCTGGGCTTTAGATACATCGACCCACAAAACAATACAGAACTCCCTTGGCTATATCGCAACCTCAGCTTCAATATACAAGCAGGCCATTGTGTCGTGGTCATGGGTCCTAGTGGATGCGGTAAAAGCACCCTAGCCAAACTACTACTAGGTTTCTATCAACCACAAGAAGGTACCATCAAACTCAATGGGCAAGACATCAAATACCTAGCCGCTAATGAACTCAGAAATCACTTTGGGGTAGTACCACAAGAAACCGTCTTGTTCTCAGGCACCATCTACGACAACCTGATCTTAGCTAACCCACATGCCAGCTTTGAACAAATCATCCATGCTTGCCAACTCGCTGAAATTCACCAAGCCATCGAGAAACTACCCCAAGGTTATCAAACCACAGTGGGTGAACACGGCACAGGCTTAAGTGGTGGGCAGAAACAACGCATCGCCATTGCCAGAGCACTGCTTAAACAACCTAAAGTACTCATCTTTGATGAAGCAGTCAGCAACCTAGACCAACAAACCGCTGAACACTTTGCACAGACGGTGAATAAGCTCAAAGGCAAGGTCACGATTCTCTTTATTACACATCAACTGCCGAAAGGGTTGAATGTGGATGAGGCGGTGATATTAGGTAAGGATAAACACAGCAATAATGAGCAGCAGATGACAGAAATACTACATAACCAGTAGAAAAGCTACTCTGCAAGATGGGTACGTAGATTACTAATGGTTTAGATAAAAACTATAAGTTTGATGCCGAAGTTAGTGGTGTTTCACTAATGTTATTAATTTAAATGGGATTTAGTTGAATGAAAAAGTACAGTGCAACCGGATATTTAATAGGGGCAGTTTTCGCTTTGATCTTAAGCGGATTATGGTCAGTAAAAGCCTGGCCGTTCTTTATTCAAACATTTGCACCTTTTCCTAAATTAGAACAGGCAACAGTTTATGAGGGAAAACTACAGATTGTTGGCAAAGAGCATTACAACAATAAATTAGGTGTGAGAGTTGCCCCAGCTTATTTCGTCGTAGATAAGAACGGCGTTAGGCATAAAGTTTTTTGGGGATTGAGAGGAGATGAAAACCCTGCTTATACCAACAGTTTTGAGGGCATGAATACTAAAGTTTGGTTTCATCCTTTATTTGGCGTACTGAATGAACAGTCATATCCCACAGACAAGGTTTTAGAAGAGCAAGAGCGAAATAACTACCATGCACCTAGAGGAAGATTAAAGAAGGGAGAGCCTTTTGGAACAAGTTATGAGGAATATAAATACTTTGTACAAAATCAATTAAGTGATATTGAAGATTATCAATTGCGTGCGTTACCTTGCATTGCAACTTTATTGTTTGCGATTTATTACTTTATACAGTTTACTCGTACTAGAAGATTAGAAAAGGAAGTTAAAAATGGCTGACCCAAGAGTTGTTAATTATGAAGAAGCACTAAAAGCTTTTTATGGTGCACACAGTAGTGGGGCTGATGTATTTTCTGCAGGTGTTAGCTTTGAAAACTATCTAGGAAATGGAGTGCCAACTGATGCAGCGGGGGCAGTTCTGACGCTAATCCAAATGATTGATTCCTTTTTATCGTTAGTAAAAGATACTCCTCTCGGAAGTGCAGCATCTGTCGGCTTAATAATCAATGATTTGGCAATATTAAAACAACAACAAAGTGTGGATGGAGTTAATCCATCCATTGTAGCTTCTTTAGTTTCGAATCTTGCTGGTTTGGGGGCCGGTGCCGCATTTGTACTAGGTCCAGCTGGCGCACCGGTATTTATAGCTTTATCTTCTATCAGCTTGGTGGCGTCTGTCTATGCAACGATTAAAGGTATAGATATAAATAATGAGAATAACGAATTACTGTTCCACAGTACTCAAGGTTTAGATTTTAACGGAGTATACGATACAGCGACATGGGGAAGTTACCAAAATAAAATATTCGTTAAGTATTTTAATGATAATCCTATAACTCTACCTGTACTTGCTCTCATGCACGAGATCGATCCTAATATCAGTCCTGAGGCCGCGTTGGCTTATATTGAAGGTTCAGATAAAACCAATTGGATTGATGGTCGTATTCCAGAAGTCTCGGAATTAATTAAATCATTAGTTAGAGTTTTTCTAAACGCAGACCTAAACGAACTTACCACTAAGCAAGAAATTAACAATAAGGTAAATGAATTATGGAGCGCGTTTGAAAGTAACCCGCTAAAAAATAACGTAACCTTCACATCCCCACCAACTAGTGGTTCGCAAGCGAGAAATGACTTAAGTGGCTTCTTAAGCCTACTCTACTTAACGCCATTTACGCTGCAGGTTAATGATGCTGGTGCAATGGATTTCCTATATAACATCCATGAGCCGACTTCAAGCAAATGGAACAATGATCGCAACCTGAGTGCAGAGCAAATTGCTAATGGTGAAGCCAACTGGAGTGACATGTGGTTAAGTGATCGCGCAGCCATGTTAAATGTATTTAACAAAGCCAACGCTTTAGATACCAACACATTTTCGGGTAACAATCGGTTGGAAAGTGTTGACTATGTGGACATGAAATCTAATACCACAGTACATGTGCAAAGTATGGTAATAGGGTTTGGAGAGCATATTCCTCCTAGGTTTATTAAGTTCGGTGATATAGGTAATAACACACTCACTGGTGCAGAGAGGTCTGACAGCCTTTACGGCATGGGAGGTAACGACACTATCAATGGAGGTGATGGTAAGGACTACCTAGAGGGTAACGCAGGTCAAGACACTCTCAATGGGGATGCAGGCAATGACATTCTACTAGGCGGCGCTGATGTTGACATATTAGACGGCGGCACAGGCAACGACACTCTAAAGGGTGGAGAAGGCGTAGATGTTTACCAATTCACAGGCAGCTATGGTACAGATGTGATTACTGATAGCGACGGGCAAGGTTTCATCATGGTTGACAGCAGTCCCATGAACTCTGCTACCAAGAAATTTGAAAACATCTACAAGAACGAGGCCACTGGCTACATCGTTACCAAGCTTAATGGAGACACAAGTCTTGTGCTTACAAAAGAAGGAAGCTCAGACCAAATCATCATCAACGACTGGTCAGAGTCTAATAATTTAAGTATCAATCTTACCGGTGATGCGCCGAAAGCTCCTATTGGTAATGTAATGAATGGAGACTTTAAGAAAGCGATTGATGATAAAGGCACTCCGTCAGAGTCTGACGACAGGTTTATTATGACAGGTGATGATAATAACAACTACACCGCAGATGCTCAAAACCCACACGAGAATAACGCGCTAGACCTCATTTCAGGTGCAGCTGGTACAGATGTTATTAGAGGTCTTGGCGGTGACGATGCTCTATTCGGTTTCGGTGGGGATGACTGGATTGAAGGCGGTAGTGGTGGTGATGTACTTCAAGGCGGTATGGGTAAAGACACCTTGTATGGTGGTGCAGGTGGTGACATTATCTATGGCTCAAGCAATGGCACTACAATTAAACCAACTGATGCTGAACATACGCCCCCTACTAACCCATATACCAATGCCCAAGGCTCAGGCTTTGACTGGGTTAGTGGTTATAACGCTAGCGATGTTTATTCAAATGGCACGCCATCAGGTTACTCAGATGTCGCTAGGGACAGGCAGGATGGTGACGATGGCAACCTAATTGATGGTGGGGCGGGGGACGACTTTATTGCAGCAGGCACAGGTGCTGACTATGTGCATGGCGGAGCAGATAAAGATGTGATTTGGGGGATGGATAAATCAGATATCTTGTTCGGGGATGCAGGTAATGATGTGATTTATGGTGACGGTAACAGACCTAGTGACATATCCAATACTTCAATAGTTTGGGCGCTATCAGAGAACCATGGCAATGACATCATAGATGGTGGTGACGGTGACGATATTATTTATGGTCAAGGTGGTAATGATATTATTTTTGGAGGTAACAATAATGACAAGATTTGGGGTGATGACCCTCTTTATTATACTGCCCTAACTGGGGACGATTTCCTGTTTGGAGGAGACGGCATTGATCAGTTGGCAGGTGGCGGTGGAAATGACTATCTAGATGGAGGCTCGGAAGATGACGTCCTCTATGGAGGTGACGGTGATGATACATTAATCGGTGGTAGCGGTTCAGATATTCTCATTGGCGGTAGCGGTAAAGACATCATTTATTACAACATTAAAGATCACGATGTTTTAGATGGCTTACAAGATGAGGAGGACAAGATTTATCTCGATGTTACTCTAGCTGAAGTTCAGTCAGTTAGCGCTCAAACAAATCAAAGCGGCGTAACCGGGAAAGTTTTCATTGACCTTGGGGGTGGTGTTTCTGGTGAAGTTGGTAATGGCTTAGTAGGTGACAGTGATTACACCTACACATTTGTGGATGGTAGCCAGATTTTACATAGCGAACTTTTAGGAACAAAGCTTAATAGTGTAATCAACCTTGCCTCAGTTGATAATGCTATATTTGGTGGTATGTTGAACGATTATCTAGAAGCCACAGGCGTAGCCGACTCCACCTTATTTGGTGGAAATGGTAATGATATATTGATTGGCAACGCTGGAGATAATATTTTAAATGCTGGTGCGGGTAACGACCAAGTTGATGGTGGTGATGGTGATGACCAAATTAATGGTGGTGATGGTGACGATGTACTCAATGGTGGGATAGGTAATGACACCTTATCAGGTGGACAAGGCAATGATACCTACTATATCGAGTTGAACACGGATACAGTTAACGAGAATGAAAATGAGGGTGTGGACTCAGTTGTTGTAGTTGTTGAAAGCCCAATTACCTATACGTTAGGTGGTTATTACACTGTAGGTGCTAATATCGAGAATGCTACCCTTAATCTCTCTTTTGCCTATAACCTCAGAGGTAATACATACAGTAATACTCTTACAGGCTCTGGATACGCAAATACAATCAATGGTCTTGAAGGTGACGATACATTGATTGGATTGGGTGGTAGCGACCAACTAAATGGCGGTGATGGTGATGATATTTTAGATGGTGGTAATGGCGATGATAATTTGATAGGTGGTAATGGTCATGATACCTATTTGATTTATGGTGCTAGCAATTCTCAAGATGATTATATTTATGAAGATTCTGGGGAAAATACTATTCAGTTTGGTACCGGGATTACAGCTGACAATCTTATATTTTCGACTGGCAGTAGTGGAGAGTTGGTTGTTAACTACCCATCTCAAAGCTCAGGCAGCCAACAGAGGTTAAGAATAAACTTGGCTGGAACTGCCACCATAAGTGATTTCAAGTTTGCCGACGGCAGTGTGATGGACTTCCAAAGCTTACTTAATTCAAAAATCCCAACACTTACTCTAGTTGGGACCGCAAATGATGACACTCTCAATGGTTCATATAACAACGATGTCATTTCAGGTGGGGATGGCAATGATCAATTATCTGGTAATGCTGGTGCGGATGTTATTCGAGGTGAAAACGGACAAGATTACATATACGGAGGGGCCGGTAACGATATACTAGGTGGCGGCGATGCCAATGATGTAATTTATGGCGATGATGGTAATGATACGATTGATGGGGGTGCCGGTAACGACTCATTACGTGGAGGTATGGGGGAAGATGTCTATTTATTTGGTCGCGGATCTGGGATTGATAATCTAATTGATTTCTTTGGGGCTGAGTCTGGAAGTGTACCAAATATTATTCAGTTAGGGGCGGGCATTGTAGTCGAAGATGTATTGCTGACAGCTGAAACCTTTAATCTTCATTTAAGTATTGCTGGAACAGATGACACGCTCCATATCACCAATTTCTTTGGCGCTAATGACACGATTGTAAATGCAGTTGGACTTATAAAATTCGCCGATGGAACCTTGTGGAATTTTCAGGAAATAAGAACTAAGTTACTTACAGGCACCATAAATAGCAATACGATATACGGTCGATCGACGGATGATGTTATCAATGGTCTTGGTGGAGATGATGTCCTATATGGTTTAAATGGAAACGACATCTTATATGGTGGTGATGGAGTTGATACTCTGTATGGGGGGGCAGGTAATGATAGTTTGCAAGGTGAGTATGGTAATGATTCGCTTTATGGCGGCGTCGGTGAAGATACTTTAATAGGTGGCGCGGGAGATGATTATTTACGTGGTGAAGCAGGAAATGATACATATATATTAGATTATGGCTCTGCTAGTGATCTTATAGTTGATTTTGGAGTTGATAGTGGCGATACCTTACTTTTCGGAAGTGGCATTACTGAGCAGAATTTATTGATTTGGAAAGATCCAGGTCAGGGTGATATCTTTATTAATATCAAAGGCACCCAGGATTCGGTCAAAATTGTAGATTCCTATTCTTACACTGAAACAGGCGAGATTGTTTCGTATGACAGAGGAATTGAATTTTTCAACTTTGCTGATGGGGCAACTCTTAATTTTGCGAATATTCTAAATAAATCCTTTGATTTCGTAGGTGGTTCGTACTTTTATGATCATGCTCTTACTGGAACATCAGGTGCAGATGTTATTCAAAACAACGTTATTGCATACGGGTTAGGTGGGAATGACACAATCTATGGAGGTAGTTATCTAGAAGGTGGATTAGGTGATGACTATCTATCGGGTCGTGAGGGTAACGATGTTTACTATTATAAGCGGGGTGATGGTCAAGATACTATTGATGACTATTTAGCGACAGTGGACGATATAGATAAAATTCGGTTTGACTCGTCTATTAGTACTGCAGATATTAGCGTATCCAGAGACTACAATTCGCTATATCTATCAGTCATTGGAAGTGCAGACAAAATTCAGTTGGTCCAATGGATGGATAACACTACCACAAGGCTTGATCAAGTAGAGTTTAGTGATGGCACGATTTGGAATGTAACTGATTTACTTTCCAGAATTGCAATCAATTCATCAACAGAAAACGATGATCAAATATATGGATTAGACACTAACGATATCATTTCAGGATTAGGTGGGGACGACTATCTAGTTGGATTTAATGGTGATGATGTGCTGCATGGCAACGATGGCAACGATAGTCTTTTGGGTGGTGTTGGCAATGACACCTTAAATGGAGGAAATGGTAACGACACATATGAAGTTGGTATGGGTGGCGGAAATGACATTGTTGATAACACTGCCTCAGATAATAGCTCGGCAATAGATATTTTATCTATTGATAATGGGTCCAATCCTCTTGTATTAACTCGGCTTGGTGATGATATTTTGGTGAGGATAACTGCATCGGATACAGTTACTATCAAGAATTATTTCGCTATTGAGTCTGATAATAAAATTGACCAACTTCAATTTTATGACCAAACCTCAGGTACAGATGTTACATGGTCTCAGGCTGAAATTGAACAGCATATTGTTAGTGTGCCGACTAATGGAGATGATAATTTAGTCGGAACTTCTGGTAACGATGTTATTGACGCACTTGCTGGTAATGATAGTATTTTTGGTGGAGATGGTAACGATCGATTAACTGGCGGTGCTGGTAATGATGTATTAGATGGCGGTAATGGTGTAGATACATTAATCGGCGGGATTGGGGATGACACCTTCTTGGTTGATCTTACGACAGCTAATGCAATCCAAGACACAATTACTGAAGCGGCATCTGGAGGCAATGATACAGTTATTCTCCGTGGCGGTGTTGCCGCTGCAGTAAGTACCATTACGTTAGGTAGCAATTTGGAAAATCTTGATGCCATGGCTACAGGCACTACCCTTCTTAATTTTACCGGAAACACTCTCGATAATATTATTAAAGGAAACGCTGCTAACAATACTATCAATGGAGGCACTGGTGCAGATACTCTGTTAGGTGGTGCAGGCAATGATAGTTACACTGTTGATAATGCTGGTGATGTTGTAAGTGAATTAGCTGATGAAGGCACAGACTTAGTCAATAGTAGCGTTACGTACACATTGTTAGCGAATGTTGAAAACCTCACTTTAACTGGTACTACAGCAATCAATGGTACGGGGAATGAACTTGCCAATACTATCACTGGTAATTCTGGTAATAATATATTAAACGGAGGTTTAGGTGCCGATTCACTTAAAGGTGGCACTGGCAATGATACTTACATCGTAGATAATATCGGCGATGTGATTACAGAAGCTGCTAGTGCAGGTACAGATACTATTCAAAGCAGTGTGTCCTTCAATTTAGCCTCTAACGTAGAAAATCTTACTCTCACGGGCTCTTCTAACATTAATGCTACTGGCAATACCGCCAACAATGTCATTACCGGCAACTCTGGAAATAACATTATTGATGGCGGTGCCGGTAACGACACTATGGCTGGAGGTTTGGGAGATGATACATACATCGTGAATGTTGCGACTGACGTTGTGACTGAAGCTGCTAATGCAGGCATGGATACAGTCAAATCAGCGGTTACCTACACCTTAGGTTCAACCAGCAATCTTGAAAATCTCATTCTTACCGGAACAACCGCAATCAATGCAACTGGTAACGCACTTGCCAATTATATGATGGGCAATTCAGTCAATAACACACTGACAGACACGGCAGGTGGTAACGATCTTCTTCAAGGTCTGGCAGGCATTGATACCTTTAATGACACAGTTGGTAACAATCTGCTAGATGGAGGTTTGGGTAATGATATCGTGACAGCAGGGGCTGGCCGCGACCTCCTCATCGGTGGTTTAGGTAATGATACGCTCACTACTGGCACTGGCTATGATGTCATCGTCTTTAACAAAGGCGACGGTCAAGATATCGTCAATGCTTCTACGGGTGCTGATAACACAATCAGTCTTGGTGGTAGCTTTGCTTACAGTGATTTAAGTCTGACCAAATCAACCAATAACCTGATTCTTAAAATGGGAGCTACTGACCAAATCACGCTCAAAGACTGGTACCTTGGTTCCACTAATAAGAGTGTTGTTAATTTGCAGGTAATTGCTGAATCGATGACTACATTCAGCCTAGGTGGTGCAGATGCTTTACGTAATAATAAATTAGAGAACTTTAATTTTGCTAATCTCGTTGCTGCATTTGACTCTGCTGGCGCCACTGCTAACTGGCAACTTACCGATGCAAGGTTGACTGCTCATTTACAAGCAGGTAGTGATACTGCCGCTATTGGTGGTGACCTCGCTTATCAGTATGGTAAAAATGGCAGCCTCACTGGCATGGGCTTACTCAATGCACAAAGCGTGATTTCAGCAGCTAACTTTGGTCAAACAGCACAAACACTGAATAATCCATCGGTATGGCAAGCTGAGCTAGTGAAACTAGGCTAAGTTACTATGGGCAATCACTAATGACAAAGGCAACACCAGTACTGCAACCGCTCAGGCAGAAAGTCAAAGAGACTGGCAATGATCAAACATCATTCAACCTAGATCATTTTGACTTCTCTCCAGGGATACTCGGGGTACAAGAACGCCCACCTTCACCATTGCCTCGTATGGTGCTACGTGGCGTTCTACTCTTACTGTTGGTGATGCTAATATGGGCTATCTTTGGTCGACTAGATGTCGTATCCGTGGCAGAAGGTAAGCTGGTACCCGTTAGCTATATTAAAATTGTGCAGCCATCAGAAGCGGGTATTGTGCGTGACATTGCTATCAAAGAAGGTCAGGCAGTCACCAAAGACCAAGTGCTAATTCGGATGGATGCCAACCTATCAGAAGCCGATAGCAAAGCTCTTCAATCCTCATTGCAACATCGCTCGTTAGAACTACGTCGCATTGAGGCTGAGTTAGCTAATCAGCCACTCAAGAGAAAGCCTGCTGATGATGGTGAGCTATTTAACCGTATCTATGCCTCCTATCAATCTAACCGACGTGCTTATGAAGATGACATTGCCGCAGAAAAAGCCAGTCTACAAAAAGCCTACAGTGACCTAAGTGCGACACAAGAGATTCAACATAAGTTAGAGCAAACTCTCCCTAGCTATCAGGCGCAAGAAGCTGCTTATGACAAGCTAGTTAAAGACGGCTTTGCTGGCAAACTGATGGGACAAGAGAAACAACGTGAGCGTATCACCGCAGAACAAGACCTACGTGCACAAGAATACAATGCTAAAAGTCTACAAGCCAGTATCGCTCAATCTCAAAAGCGCCTCAATCAGATTCAATCTACCTATCTTCAGAAACTGGAAGCTGAACGTGTTGCTACATATGCAGAATATCTAAGGCTGGAACAAGAATGGATTAAACAATCTCATAAAAACAGCCTGCTTGAACTGAAAGCGCCACAAGCTGGCATTGTGAAGGATCTGGCCACGCACACCCCTGGCACAGTAGTATCCCCTGGTACCGTACTCATGACCTTAGTACCGAACAATGAAGCACTGCAAGCAGAAGTATGGCTTAAAAACGAAGACGCAGGCTTTGTAAAACAAAACCAACAAGTCAAAGTAAAACTCACTGCCTACCCATTTCAGAAATACGGCATGGTGGATGGCACGGTATTGCAAGTCAGTGCAGATGCCACCGACAAGTCAGCATCAAACAATAATCAAAATGGCACTGGTAGCACACAAAATGCATCAGGTGCGACTACGCAATTGGCTTATCGCACCATCATTCAGCTTAACAAGCAAAGCCTAGAAGTTGAACAAGACAAACTACGTCTCGCATCTGGTATGCAAGTAATTGCTGAAATCAAGTTAGTAGATCAGACGGTGATGGAGTATTTGTTGTCTCCTATTAGACGAGCGTTTCATGAGGCCGGGCGAGAGCGTTAGACTCTATAGTGACTTTAAATAGTATCCTGTAGTCTTTCGTACTACTTATCATCACTTCTTCATCAGGAGTACTGTAATAACCTATCCAATATTCCAAAGATATTCATGGCATGCAGGAAATTAATGATTTGCACTAAGTACTTAAACTCTGAAACCTTTGCAAGGTCTTGAGACGTACATCCATTCAATTCAAAAGTAGTAGCGATTGCCAATTATTTTCAAACTAATAGTGATTTATGTCCTGAAATTACTATTAGTGTCGCAAATAAAGAGTTATTACTTTAATATTTTGTTAACAAAAGTTAAATCTATAACTTAGCTTGGCGGTAACTCAACATTTATATTTAAGTCTTTAATCATGAAATCTATAGCCTCTTCCGTAGAGTCAAATAATAAGGCCAATGCTAGTGCAAATGACTCAGCGGAGGCGATAACTCTCGTACTGTTATCAATTGCTCCAATCCAGCCGTATTGATCTGGATAATCAATTCTAGGAACTAGTCTTTTCAACCAAGAATATTTACATGAGGATTTGGCGACGTCTGCTAAGGTTTTTCTCTGAAAGTGATAGACTCTGTTTGTATTGATGTTGTGCTTCTCTCTCGCCTTAGCTCCGATTTTGTTGACAATATCACGTGCACTGACAGGCGTTCTAATTTTTAGGAAAAAACTAACTAGCTGTATATATCTGTATGTTGCTTCATTTGGCGCAGGGGGTGCTTCATCATATTCACAGATCAATGCAGACTTGTTTATGAGGGTATTAGGTAGTGTCTCATATGCGATATCATGATATTTCTTTTTCACTATTCTAAGCGGCGTGTTGTGAATAGGACACCAATCAACGCCCGGTAATTGATGAAAAGTTTTCCAGTAAGGAAAATCAAACTCTTCTAAGTCTGCATGTATGCAGTCTTCGCATAACACCATCCCTGGCCTGATGGTTCTGAAGCAACTAGCATCACTTACGTTAGGGTTTAGAAACTCATGGGCATCAAAAGCTTTGTTTTGGGTAGCTGCACGTCTATAAGGAACGATCGTATTAGTTCGTAAAATTTCCAATACAGACTTGTTTGAAGCATGACTTATTAAAGAGATTACTGATGAATTAAGGTTTTCATCTTTGAGGTGTGTTTTTAAGTCTGCTAAAAAGTCAGCTTTGTTACTCGATAGATTAAGCGTCATTAAGCGACCAATATAACCATTTACAATTTCATTCTCTTTTATTGCAGCAGTAATCATTTTTCAGTGCCTAAATATTTTCTTATAAATTCATTTTTGATTTGATTTAAAGAGTGCTCATCATGGATCGACCGCCAGCTAGCAGGCATTGAGAATCCGTGGACGAATTTGATTGAATATTTTGGCACTATCATTCCATCGATAAACTCCAATATATGTTTAGTTAATTCAGGCTCAATTCTTTGACTAGGCGTATAGATTCCAATTAATGGGAGATGCTTGATTAAATCATTCTTAGCTAATTGGAATCTAGCGTGATTACCTATGAGCTCTGCTTCTTTTGCACATAGCAAAATTGCCGTGATGTGCTCAATTGGAGGAAGTTCTGAGAAGGTATTCAATTCATCTGACATGTCTGCATAAAGTCTAATATATTGACCATTCAACTGTTGCGAAAAGAGTAACTCTCTAATATTAGTAATCCGTAACATGGACTGGTGGATGAAGTTTAGGTGATTGTTTTGTGTTGTTTTTTTTGCGCGATGCAGCCGCTTCTCTCGTGCCTGATTCATTAAATCCCACTCTTGTGCCATTTCTGACCAACCTCTATCTAGCGCTTCCTTAATCCATTCCTCAGGTATTTTGTTGAAATGCACATCCCAGAAAGCAGATGATTCTAATCTGCCGAATAGGAGGTCAAATATCGGATGAAAAAAAGCCATGGAGCAGTCAGGAAATTCCAATTCAGCGGCTAACAGCCAAGGAAAGTTCTTACTATTTTGATTGGGTTCGAAAGCTACCGATCTATGTAATCTGAAATAGTCGCGCACGGTATCTTCACTGGGTGCAAAAAAACCTAATCGTTCGTATTGGTTCACACGAATTCGAGACTCAAGCTCAGTGGCTCTTAGGCCACTCCTTATCTTTAATGATTCGATAAAGTAGGCAGATCTAAGATATAGAGTTGGTTTGGAGATTCTCTTCATTTAGAGAGTCTGCCAAATAAGTGAGCAAATTGCACCTTCTATTATGAGGTTATTGATGGTTTTATCTGGTATATGCAAAGTACAGATATTAACTTCAAAGCTTTCGATAGCCGCCCAGCTAAGGCCTTCGGTTATTGTCTTTTTAAAATCAGGCAAGCGCACGGGCTATCCCAAAAAGCTGTAGCACTAGATGCCAGGATGGATCAGTCATATTTAGCTGGTCTTGAAACTGGTCGACGGCCCCCTCCGCGCGAAAGACAGCTACAGAGACTTTTTAACGCAATCCAAGTGACAGAGTTGGAAAAGCGCATCCTAAAAAAAGCGATGGTACTTTATAAACTCTATCAAGCTTTTGATGAGCTTCGCTGTGTCAGCCTGATGAGGCCTAGCGAAAACATATCAATTATAGGACTGTATTTGAATCAAATTTATCAAGAACTGTTTGAAGAAAATCAGTGCACAAGTCAGGAGTCTGCAATGAGTTGATACAAAAAAACCGATCGCTTTGCAGAAATCGGCTTTAATGGTTGGTTTGAAATTACTACTGATTCGACACCTATAGTTTCTTCTAACTCTCCAGCAAAGTCAACGGGATTGCTTTGACTTTTAAAAGACCATTTCTGCAAATTCAATTATTTTGATTTGGAGAAAACCATGGCTTCTAAAAAAGGTGTTAACTTACAACGCCTATTAACAATACTAGACCGGCAAGCAGTTTCGTGCTGGGGCAACAAATACATACCATCAATTTTAGCTACACCTCAGGAAGCGCCCTCTGTTTCCAGAGTGTCTATCCTTAATTCCAAAAAAATTGGTCGTGAAATACACCTGCTATCTTTGACTGAGAGAGCGGCGGGTCTACTTGCTTTATATCATCCTGATTTGTTTGATTTGCAAGAACAGAAAATGCTTTCAACTACCCCAACACCACACCCATTATTTGGTTATCAAAATTACACGAAAAGCTGCGAATTACCTGGCATAAAGGGAGTGATTGATGTTGCTGATCGCCTTGGTTACTTGTCACTGCTACCCAAAGTAAGGGCGGTTAATCCTGAAAATCATTTGGACGAGAAAGTTATCATTTTTCCCTATGTTGGCGATTTACTCTTATTCATGAATGGGGCCAATCAGCATAAGTATTGTGTGAACTGGAGTATCAAAGACAAGCGAGAAAGCTTTGAGGTGAGGCCATTGGGGATGAGCAAAAGCGGGAAGATAGAAAAAAAGAATAAGAATACATTTGCACGCCATGAAATGGAGGACGTGTATTATAAAGATGCTGGTATTCGAACCTTAAGAATTTCAAATGAACACCTCAACTGGCATGTGACCGCCAATTTGACTCAATTGTTTGGTTATCACGGAAAAAGGACTGAATTAAGCATTGATGCCCAACAGCACATTCTCAATAAGTTTGAATTGGCACTAGATACCGAGACCAAACCTTATGAAGTGATTCTAGCTTTAATGAGTAGATATGCGTTCACAGACCATCAATGTAGAACCGTTTTATATCAATCGATTTGGAATAGAAAGCTTAGGGTCGATTTATTCAAGCCAATTTTAATTGATAGACCACTCAATCCGGAGTCACGAGATGTCTTAGCTGAATATGCAGAATGGTTTAGGGAGTGCCCATGTTAATTGGTACCCAGATTTTTGCAGAAGAGGGCTATAAAGTGCTTCTCAAAGGTGTCACTTACCATTTTCTGAAGAACGATCACAAGCTCAATAAAGTGTTTCTTACTGTGTTTGGAGGATACGAAAATTCCAAACCTACAGCTGGTCTTATCGTAATGAATCGTAATCAGTTTGAAGAAGGAGTGGCTGAGGGAAAGATTGATGTATGTCCTGGTCAACTAAAAATGCCGCCTTGGTTAAGTGATTTAGAAGACATTGATTTGAGCCTAATTGATAACTTCAGGCCAAGTGCAAAGAAATCGCATACTGAAAGAGTGAGCGAAAGATTCATGTTCATCAGTAATGTATTACAACAGATGGATGAGATATTCAAATCTGAAAATCCTGAACTGGAAATTAACCGCTGGGCAAGGAAGTGTGATCCTGTCCAGAATGAGTCTAGATTCAGACTATGGTTGCTGACTTATTTGTCATTTGGGCATAGCCAATGGGTGTTGTTGCCACCTTTTCATCGTTCAGGTCAGTGGAATCGATTTAAGTATCCGGACAAAAAATTCGGTAATACATCGTTAGCCTTTGGTAAATATTTTGGTTTTGGGTCTAATCAAGACTCAGTCGATAAATGCATTGAAGGCTATATTAAGTACGCGAAGCTGGGAAAGACTTTAACAAGTATTTATCGATTGGTTATGACTGATACATTTGGGTGTCGAATCAAAAAGATTCCTAGTCCAATCAACGCCAAACAAATGATTGACTTCTATGAGCACCCTCATGGTGATAGGTTCCCAAGTTTTGGGCAGTTCAAATATCGTGTCATCCAAAAATTCGGTATAGAGCTAGTGCATAAAGCATTATATGGACAAGTGCGCCATCGTACCAAACTTGCACCATCTCAAGGGTCGTTTTCTGCAGCAGTAGCTAATCTGATGGAAAGAATTGAAGCTGATGGCTACTACACCAAAGAACGTCCAAAAGGTTATCTGAATGAATCGTACTTCAATCCACTTTGTGTAGTAAGAGCACGAGACTACGCGTCAGGTTTACTACTAGGTATTGGTTTTAGCCTCAATAAAGAAAGGTCTGAAGCTTATCGCATGATGCTTTTTTCAATGGCGATTCCTAAAGTATTCTTCTGTCGCTTATTTGGCATCAACATCCAAAAGGAGGATTGGCCTAGCGAAGGCCTCCCTCCTTTTTTTGGTGTTGATCGAGGGCCAGGGGCGAAACGAGATCTTATAGCTGAGCTTGAAGACAGATTTCCCATCAAAGATATGGCGCCATCCTACTCAGGTCAGTCAAAAGCAACGATAGAGTCTTCTCATCCCAAACACTTTAAATCTGAGGGAAGGCCTAACTATATTAAAAGTAATTTAACTCCAGTTGAGCTTGCTAAAAAAGAGATAAAAGACACGATCATGTACAATCAGATGGCAAATATGTCTGGACGTATGCAGCCTAATCCAGAAATGGCTTATGTCAGGCACACGCCAATTGAAATATGGAATTTCTATGCTGAGCGCTTCCGTTCTGATGCCCAACCTATCTCGCTAGTGGATGCTGTAAAGACTTTTTTAACTAAAGTTGAGATAACAGTTAAAAATGATGGCATTTGGATGAAAGGCCAGAAATACGATTCAAATGAGCTCAGAGAAACAAGAATACTAGACTCTGTTGTTGGTGGATCGTCAGTTAAAGTGCATGGTTACTGTCTGGATTTAACTACACGATACATTTGGGTAGAGTTAAAAGGGCGTTTATTAATGCTTGAAGCTCAAATGCGGATTCGCGATGATGAGAACATGCTTTATGTATCCTTATCTGAGCTTGAGCAGTGGGAACAGCTTAGAAATCAGCTAAGCTCAGAGCATGGGTAGTGAGTCACGCAACCGCCTCAAAATTCCAATCCGAGTTCGAAACTGATACTGGTAAAAGCTACGATCACGGAACCATTGTATTTGGAGTCCCAAAGAAGAATCCCATCAATCATTCGCCTCGTAATGTGTTCAATATCCCTAAGGTTAAAAGGAAATCACTATGAGTAAGAATGATAATCCTTGGACGTCTCGATTTGAACCATTGATGGATAGGGTGAGGATTGCTAGGATGGTCGAGTCAAAACCAGTCCCGATCTATGGACTTCGCTCCATGTCGATTGAGCATGCATGTCAAACTCTTAATGATGCTCTGAAGAGTATTTTTATTCCTACCCAGCAATGTCTAGATATTTTAGAGCGATGGTTAAGTCTAGCTTATAGCCACTCTTTAAGACATTATCCTGACAAAGTGAGTTTTTTAAGAGGTGTTTACCAAGAGGATGTGCCGTTACCATCATTGTCAAATATTATGTGTTTGACGGGGTTGGCCGGTGTAGGAAAGTCTGAGCTAACGAAAGCGCTCATGAAAATACAGCCGGAAATTGCGCTATTTGATGTGAGCGACCATCGAAATTTCCAAACTTGCAGTGCTTGGAATTTCGCAGTTAACGCCAATGCCTCAACGAATAGTATTTTAACTAAGATACTAGGAATTGATGGCCAGTTGACTGAACTGATTAGTTCAGCACGCAAGAAAGCTTATAGAGATGGTGTGTCGCTAATGATTAGTGACGAACTTCAGTTTAATTCATTAAGTTCTGATTCCAATACTCGAATTGCAAAACTTATTTTATCGCTAGGCTATATTGGGATTCCCTTTGTATACATCGGAAACTTCAGTCTGCTGCACCGGCTACTTAGACGAAACCAAGAGGAAAAACAAAGGTTTTTGACGGATGTCACACTATTAAGTCCTGACCATCCTGAGAGTGCAGATTGGATGAACACTTTAATTGCATTTCAAGAGGCCGCGCCAGATGTGTTCGATATTGATTTAAAAGAACATGCAACGAGGATCCATCAATTGACTGCGGGCATTAAGCGAGCTTTGGTTAAGTTATACATGATAGCTTTTAAGATCGCTCATATAGGTAAGCGTAAGGTAACATTTAAACATTTGGAAACTGCTTACAACTCTCATGAATACTATATTTATAGAGGAGATATTGAGGCAATTAAATATCAACTAATTAAAAATGAAAAGTATCCATCAAGAGACGATTTGTGGTGTCCTATTTCCATACCTAATCCTAATGTTAGTGATATTAGAAATATTTTTGTGAAACAAGAAGAGGAAAATCAGGCCAATAAAATACTATTGGCTTCACTTAACGCAAAAGAGCGAAATGGCTTAAAACAACTGAAAGTTGAGTTAAGTCCTGAAATGAAAACTCGCAAAAAAGTCGCAAACAGTCGTAGTGCTCAGAAAACTGCAGAGATACTTATGGACAACGCAAAATGGATAAGTGAGCAAAGCTTGAAGAAATAAATTTGAGTTTTATTCGTAGGTTCAAAATTCTCCAATCCAATCTTTTTTACAGTCACAGATCAGCTGTCATCCATTTTTTGAAATATAAACTACTAGTAGTGCTTTTAGAAAAGCGCATGATAGTTAATCTCTTTTTTGAGCTGTAATTAAATTGATGGCAATAATCCTATACACTATTTAAGAGTTATAAAAATATTATCTGCAATGCTATTGAATTTGTAAAATTGATACAGATATAGGTCTAAAGAAGACAAAGAATGTGAAAAAAAGTAAACAAAAATAATAATAACAGAGGAACAGCTTTGGCAGATAATCGTTTTGACACCGACCTTAAGGTTAAAAATTATGTTTGGAGCCGCGCAGGTGGTCACTGCGAATTGTGTAGTCTTGATCTAACGCAAGATTTGATGACACTCACACCTGCCAAGCTGGGTGAGGTTGCTCATATCATTCCTGCCAGCCCCAAAGGGCCAAGATCAGATGCTAATCAGACGGCTGCTATGTCAGAAGCATTGACTGATGATCCTGCTAACTTGATGTTGCTCTGCCCAACATGTCACAACACAATCGATAAAACTCCTGATGGTTATCCGGTTGAAGACCTTACAGATGCCCACCTTGCATTTATAGAAGGAATAGAGTTTGCCGCGAATGTTAAAAAATACAACATCGCTGCTGGGGTCATTATTTTAGGCCAACATTTTCAAACCAATAACAGCATCGACCCAAGTGAATTACAAGCTGCTATGTGGCGTGATCAATACCGTCTACTTAATAAGCCTGTACAAATTTTATTACCTGAAATTGATCGTCATGGCCGTGATGAGAGGTACTACGAAAATGTTAGAACTAAGTTCAAAGAAACATATCAACGTGAGTTAACTCATTACCGAAGTGAAGCTGGAGACAAGCCTGTTATTGGTATCGTTGGTCTGGCAGACATGCCTAGTCTGATGATTTGTGGGCAGGAGTTTGGTGACCGTATTCGGCATGAAATTTATTCCAGCGATAGAAACACACGACTGAAGTGGCCAGATAAAAGTGCGGCCGCGCCCGATTTTACCTTCACATTTTCAGGCGTCAAAGACCGAGTTAACGCACTTGTACTGTCAATTTCAGCAGATATCCCTGAGCGTGACGTCTTAGCCGCATTGCCAGATTGTGAAATCGCCACATTCAGAATTCCAATTCCAAATTATCACGCTGTAAGAAATGCAGCTTTCATTGAGCAATTCGGTTTTCAACTGCAAATAGCATTGAGTCTGTTAGAGGCTGCAAGCGCACAACCAATACATGTATTTCCTGCCATTCCGGCTGCAATGGCAATTAAGTTCGGTAGTTTGCTCTCCACGAATCACCGCCATAAGTACGCGATTTACGATCGTGATTCAGCAGGTGGCGGTTTTAGCTTTCATACATATCTCAATTAATTAGGACCTTAAATTATGGATGACCATTTTTATTCTGATTCACGTAAGAAAAGTTGGGAAGCAGTGCTGTTTCAGGCTGCCTTCGATATTTCTATTGCACCATCGCTTTATGAAACCATCAACGCAAGGTATGCCACTCTGGAAGGTATTTTAAATGGTGCAGACGATCCCGTTTTGAAGAGCGCGCACATCTTTCCGCAAGGTTCAATCAGACTTAAAACCGCGATCAAACCACTGCAGGACGCAACAGGTGATTTGGGTACAGTCGATGCCGATGCTGTAGTTTGGCTGGAACATGCTGCGGCCACATCTGCAGACGATGTGCTCACAGCCATTCAGCAAAGATTTCAAGATGGTAAGCGCGTAACAGCTGATATTGAAGAGTTACGCAGAGGCATTCGTATTAAGTATGCGGATGAAAATCCTGGCTTTCACATTGATGTAACGCCTGCGAGAAACTTGAAGGGGAATGCTGAGGATTGCGGTAAAGGTGCTTTGGAGGTTCCTGACCGCAAGCAAGGTTGGAAAGCAAGCAGCCCGATTGAATATAGTGATTGGCTTAACAATATTTCCGAGAAGACATTGTCAGTGATGGCAATGGATAGCCTCCGTAAAAGTACTGAAATAGTCACTAAAGCATCAGTGGAAAACATGCCGGAATATGGAGATTACGTTGACCCAAATGTTTTAAGAGCGTTGATCAAACTTATTAAACGTACTCGTGATGTCTGGGCACAAAAGAATCCATCCAGAAAAGATTATCGTCCGATTTCTGCCGTACTAACGACTCTGGCAGGACTTGCTTACGAGAAGCTGGCAAACAATCCTACATATATTGTCATTCACAGCCCATTCGAAGTCATGCAGGCAGTTATTAAAACCATGCCAGAGTTCATCAAAGGTTCAGCTGGTCACTGGAAGGTGCTTAATCCAGTCAATTGCGATGAAAATTTTGCTGAAAAATGGAACATAGAAGGTGAGAATAATTACCGTGCAGCATTTGATGACTGGCACTCTGACGCAGTGACAGCTTTTTCTCTTGGCCTGGGAGGTTTTTCTTCAAACGCTTCATTCCAAGACGCATTGAATGAATCATTCAGTATTGGCCAATCCACGGTAGATAAGACGCTTCGTTACCTTCCTCAAGACTGGAATTTGCCAGGTCGTGAATTAGGTAAAACTGGTGCGACGGTTGCCCTTGCAACAATGAGTGGGCTGACGGTTGCTTCCAACAAACCTCAGTCAATCCAGCATTCAGGCCGTCTGGGATAAGTCAGTTATATGAGTGATGTGTTGGAACGCGGGATCGCGGAGCTAAAACGTTTTTTAGGTGATTCCGCGTACCAACTGAAGCCAGTAAAAACAAAATTTGGGGAAACTGCAGCTTTTAGTTATCTGCTTCCTCCAGATTATAAAGGGGTCACACGAACATTACGGATTAGCTTTCCGGGTGAGTTTCCATATGAGCTGCCGGATTTTGCAATTACTCCATCCGCATTTCAAATCTGGCCTCACGTAATGATCTATGGGGTTTGCTTATTTGCTGCAAACCAGGAGCCAGCAACTACTTCGCCAGAAGAGGCAGTGTCTGTCGCAATGCATCAGTTAGTTAAACTGATAAAGTTTTCATTGAAGGATTCTAATCCAGTGGCTAGAGAAAAAGAATTCTCACGTGAAATCAGATCGTATTGGGCCCATCAGCTGGGAGAATCACCAAGCAGATTTACTTTGGTCAAGCTACCAGTTGAAACTGGTCCAATATTCGTAGTAAGTCAGAATGCCAACAATCCATTGAATAGCAGGCAGTACATCGGTGGAGAAACCTATGAGGCGATCTCTCGATTTGAAAAAAGATACAAGCGCACGACATTAAAGCAGCGAGCAACAGCGAAGCCAGCCTTTTTTCTTAAATTGGATTCGACACCTTCAAATATTATTAAAAAAGACAACTTGATTGATTGGATCGAAGGTCATGTAACTCCAGAAGCTTTTTATGCGCTTAACAGATGGTTTGATGATACCTCTTGCCTGCCGATTAGATGGTTAATCCTTTCATTGCCAACTGGTGAAACTGCGTTACAGGGATTTGTGTTTACCGAAAAGATCATCGACTTAAAGAAAAAGCATGCCACGCTCTATGGTAGGAGAACAACCAGACGAAAGTTCTTCCCGACTAAAATGAACCTTAACGTCAGGTTCTCAACTATTGATGTATTGGATGCCGAGGTCATACATCAACGGGCAGGTCCAGCTGCGAAAGGTTTGGCAAATAAAAAGGTGGTCTTAGTTGGTGCTGGTAGTCTAGGTGGCGAAGTTGCTGTGCTACTTGCAAGATCTGGAGTAGGCAATCTCCATGTGATCGATCATGATAAATTTGAAGATGTAAACATAGGGCGCCATACTCTGGGCGTTCCAGAGCTCGGGGAGTATAAAGCTGAAGCTCTGGCAGAGAGAATCAACCGAGATGTACCTACAGTTGACGTTGATTACAGTACAAAAAGAATTCAATCAGACACTAAGAATCACGCCAAAGCCCTATCAGAGGCAGATTTGGTCATCGTAACTACTGCAAACTGGAACTCAGAAGATTATTTATGGAATTTGAAGTCGAAAGGAACAGATTGGGCTTTGATCCAAGCTTGGAGCGAGCCTCATGGAATTGTTGGCCATATTCTGAGTGCCCCCAAAGGAGGGAGTCATGATGCCAGATACCTTTTTGAAAAAGGAGTCTTTGTCAAAACAATGTCAGAGTGGCCAGAAGGGGGGGTGATGGCCCTGCCTGCCTGTGGGGGAGGATATATCCCTGGAGGACCAGTTGCATTAGCAAAGATTGCAGGACAAACTGTGCAACATGCATTGAATCAACTTATTAATCCTATAGAAAAACCAGAATGGCATGCACTTGTCGGAAGTACAAAAAAAATTGAAGAATATGGTGGCACGTATAAAGGCCCGGCTCTTCCTGGAGAAATGGAAAGCTGCGAGTTCAGTCACCCATGGCCCACACCAGAGCCTGCTGGAGGGTAGTGATTCTCTGTATGCCTGGCAGTGGTATTTCAGAGAAATCGGGGTCAAGCTGTTAGTTTCAAAATCGGTTTATCACTTGTTTGATAGAAACAGGCAGTTTGGTAAAAAGCATGAGTGTGGCGGCTTATTGTTCGTACATAACAATCACCGAGACGGCGTTGTATTGTGTCTGGCAACCCCACCCAACTCTAAAGACAAATCTACAAGATATTCTTTGGATTTCGATCATGAGCGTTGCCGTATTGAAACAAAGGAGGCGAATGAAAAAAATCTCAGACTAATTGGTTATTGGCATTCGCATCCTGAAGATATTCCAAATTTGTCTGCTCAAGATATGCAAAGTTTTCGACAGTTAATCAAAGATAATCAGCATGAGCTTCCGTCGCCCTTTGCCATTATTGTTGGACGCAATCAAGGGCCAGAAGGTATTAGAGCTTGGCTAATTCGCGGCAGTACCAAGTACCAGGCAGAGTTTCAGCCCATAAACAAGGAGTAGGGAATGGCAAGTAACCAGGAATTATTCATTTCTGTTGATATTGAAGCATCCGGTCCAGTACCGGGCTTATATAGCATGCTGTCCATAGGCGCCTGCAACGTATATGAACCGGAGCAAACTTTCGAATGCCTATTAAAACCGACGGGAAAATTTGTTGATGAAGAGGCTGTGAAAGTGACAGGCTTGAACTTAGATGTGCTGTCAAAAGTTGGTTTAGATCCTGCGTTAGCGATGCAGCAGTTTCGCGACTGGGTGCTCAAAGTTTCTGGAGGGAAATTAAAGCCCATTTTTGTGGGGTTAAACGCAGGTTTTGATTGGTCATTCATTAACTATTATTTTTATGATGCTCAAATTGAGAACCCATTTGGCTTTGCCTCGTTAGATATCAAGGCGATGTATTTTGCTGCTACGAATAATGAGTGGAGCCAGTCGAAGTCAAGTGTGATGGTTAAGGATCTTCAGCCGAAGTTATCTGCAAATCATGATGCACTTGCTGATGCTATTGCACAAGCAGAGTTGTTTCGTTTAATTATTGAGAAGTACAAGAAAACTTAAAAAAATTTACATAGTTGAGATGCTCGACAGACTATATTTCTTAACAATTTAAATTTGAAGTCAAATTTAATATTCCGACTGACTTCTTTCAGAATTTCACCTAATTTTTATACACGTTAAATTAGTGAGTTATGTTTTACTATTTCGACGGACTTTATTTGTTACTATCATTGTGAAATTAACGTTGGTAACCGTTGCAGTTGCGAGTAAAGTGATATTGTATCTGACATAAAATCTATGTTAAGTGAGTGAAATAACGTAGGGCTGTCCGGGAAACTGGATGTCGCCTGGAGGGGCTAGGTGCGAAAGCACTGAGAGTCATGCATACAACGACCACTAAGGTGGTCGTTGTTCCTTCTTCACTGTACATAGCTTTCACTTAACGGCGGTTAAGGGGGCGGCGCAGCACCTTAATTCAAATGTTAGCTCTAAAGGAAAAATTATGTATACCAAAATAGCTGCTCTATCCCTAGCATCTTTACTAACTGCATGTGCTAGCCCATTTTTTGACGTGGGCCGCACAGAATCCGTTCTCCCATTGAATCGAGCTTGGGTCGATGGCGAAATTGTAGAATACGTCACGACCGATATATCAGACGCGAATATGGCGAGAATGATAGGGGTAAACTATGTGCCTCGACTAGCTGGAGCCGTACGCTCACAATCGAATCAATCTATTGTTGAACGTGTCTACAAGTTTGCTAACGAAGAGCAGATAAGCATTTTTCAATCTGCACCGAATCCAGTTGGTGCGGACAATAAGGATAGAAACTACAGCCCACTATGGCAAGTAGTACAAGTTCGATGGAAAAAGCCATCCGTCATCCAGGAAATCAAATCTGAGGAGGCTTTACTAGCCGCGCAGGAGCGCGGCGAGGTGGAGTTGGAAAACACCAATATTGTGGTCAATTGCCCGGTCATACGCAGTGCAGCGGGCCATAAGCTAAAAGGTGTACGTTGATGTCTACATTCACCCAAGCTGGACGCCTAACCTACCCATAATTCAGGCGTTGAACGAGTGCTTCGCGCATTAACACGTCTTATGGATGTTAGCGGGATCTAGCAGAAGCTTGGACTCCGACGCCTGTTAGTAATCTAAATATACAGATTTCCCCTAGCCTTATCTCTAAAAGTTTAGAAATAGGGAGTACTTTGAAAGAACTCCAATCCTATCGCAATATAAATTTAAATAGGTAACTTCTAGCAACTATTAGCGAATGTCATTAATCATTCATGGCATTCATGTTGTTTGCAGAAGCGCATTATTTTAAAGCCGCAGGATATTTTCTCTGAACAAGATTAAGCAAGCATGGGCCAATAATTTTGGAAATTTGGTGTCTATATTTCGCGAATATTAAGTAAAATTTTGCATATAAAAATCTAATCGCTGCATAGGAGAGAAGATAGTTAACTAGCCTAAGATCGGTTCTTTTATAAGCCTCGAAGAACACCTCTGGACCAACGATTAACTGCTTTTCACCTAATCGAGCATGAATGGTTTGATATGCCAGCTCACAGTTAATATCGCCCTCAGATTTATCCAACTGCTGTAGGCTGACAAAATCTAGTAGTCTTTTTTGATTATGGTGTTTTAGGAAGTGAATTTCGGCCAGACAAAGTGGACACTGTCCATCGTAGTAGATGGTTAATTTTGAAGAAATCGCTTGAAGAGACTTTAAATACATACATTATCCAGCAATCAAATATCTTATGTAGAGCGCTAATAGAGCGGTTAAGTTCTTTCATTCTTAGCTATTAATGACTCTTTCAGCAAGTTTGTAGCCACTTAACCAAGCACCCTGGATCTTGCCTCCGCTTAGCCAGTCACCACATAAACCGATATTGTGTATAGCATCAAAATGATAGATGTCTGCTGATTGTGAAATTGTCCGGAACTCTTTCTGCAGATAGATATGCAACGCTACAACTTTGTATATAGGTTATACTTTTTTCAATACTATAAACTAATAGAACTAGATGAAAATGAGCGGTTTTAATTCTAATAAAACTTTGCCGAAAAGGGCAGTAACAGCAATCAGAAAACGATTTAGCCTTATAGAAGACAAGGCTGACGATAGCGTAATTGACGAAAGTTTACGCTCTGGTGTGGAGTTGAGAGGCACCAATCTATGGGTGTTGATGTTTGCTATTTTAATTGCATCAATAGGTTTAAATGTTAATTCCACGGCAGTGATCATTGGCGCAATGCTAATTTCTCCATTGATGGGGCCAATCATGGGTATTGGTTATGGTGTTGGCATTTATGACTCGCAGTTAATCAGAAAATCATTCAGAAATCTTGGTATTGCTACTTTCATTAGCTTGTTAGTGTCGATGATCTATTTTCTGTTAACACCACTTTCAGATGCACATTCTGAACTGCTTGCAAGAACCACTCCTACCATATGGGATGTGTTAATTGCTTTCTTTGGAGGATTAGCCGGCATTATAGGCGCTACTCGTAGCAAGAATTCAAACATCATCCCTGGAGTAGCTATTGCCACAGCACTAATGCCACCGTTATGCACTGCAGGTTATGCATTGGCGCATGCGAACTGGCACTTCTTTTTTGGAGCATTTTATCTATACTCCATTAACTGTGTTTTTATTGCTTTTTCTTCGATTTTGATCATCTGGGTGCTTCACCCCTCACAAAAGAAATTTGTCGATGATAGAACAGAGTCTCGGGTCAGGCGCGCCCTCTCTGCTGTAGTTATTCTCTCAATGTTGCCTAGCATCTATTTGGCAGGTAATTTAGTGAAGCATGAGGTTTTCACAACTAAAGCTAATCTATTCCTTAATAAGGAGCTTACATTTAATCAGTCCCATATTGCCGATAGGAAAATTAATCCTGCAAAAAAGAATATTGAAATCACACTAATCGGCGAGCCTGTGAGTCAATCACAACTTAAAGAAATTGAAGCGCGTTTTGAAGGATATGGACTGGTTGGTGCGTCTCTCACTGTGCATCAGACAAAAAATGAGGTGGTTGATGTAACCGCTTTAAAATCAAATATCGTCAGTGAGCTGTATAAAGAAAATCTCTACAAGCTAGAAGAAAAAAATACGCTTATCCAAAACTTACAAAGTGAATTGCAGAAAATTGATACTAGCAAAGCACAGTGGAGAGACATAGCAGCAGAACTACACGCTCAATATCCTCAAGTTCGCGAAGTTCTTTTTTCAGAGGCTACGCAATGGAAAGCTAATGATAATAGTGTTGATGAAAAAATTATTGTGCTGAATGTTACAGCTTCAAGCAAATTAACCTTAAGTCAACAATACAGAATTACCCAGTGGTTAAAAGTACGTGTTAAAACTGATAAGGTTAAATTAATCGTTGAATGATCAATCATTACAAGAATATTTTATTACCTTACAGATACATCTAGATAGGCTGGAGCAATCAACTCGTGAATAGCTATGAACAGTCAACCGGACGTTTATAAAGCAATTTTATTTTAAGATTCGTACTCAACGAGTTTGGGCATTAGAATTAGCTCTTATTGAGCGCTATCAATTAATCGAGTAAGTCCTTTTGTGGATTAACTAAATTCAGAGGCGATGGCTATACTTGTATATGAACTGTAGATGTAGGGAACGCAATTTCTGCTCCTTTCTTTTCAATAATATTGCCGATTTTCAACAGTACATCTTGTTTGATTTCATGATATTTCTCCCATGCGGTTGTTTTGGTAAATGCATAGATGAAAATATCCAGAGAACTTGGTCCGAATTGATTAAAGTTAACCATTAATGTTAAATTTTTATCAATTTCAGGATGGGCGATGAGCATCTCTTTAACATCAGAGGTGATACTATCTATTACATTAAAATCTCTGTAACGAATACCGATAGTTTCGTGAATCCGACGATTTGTCATCCTCGATGGATTTTCAATCGCTATCGTCGAGAAAACGGAGTTAGGAACATAGATTGGGTTTTTTGAGAACGTTCTTATTACCGTCATTCTCCAACCAATTTGCTCAACGGTTCCTTCAATTTCACGATCAGGGCTACGTATCCATTCTCCGATTTTAAAAGGTCTATCTAGAAAAATAATCAAGCTACCAAAAAGGTTGGCTAACATATCTTTTGCAGCAAAGCCTATGGCAATGCCGCCAATTCCACCAAATGCCAATACTCCAGAAATGCTATAACCCATCGATTGCATGCTAACCAAAGCTGCAGTAATCAAGATGGATATCTTGCCGAGATTGCTAATTGCGGTAAGCGTTGTTGTATCTAATGTTTCTTTAGATTGATGTTGTTTATTTATATAATTAGTTTGTAGTTCATTAATGGCTTTTATAAGAAACCATGTAATTATCCCCACAACTCCAATTTGGCGGATAGGCGTCACTAGACTGAATATGGCTGCGCCAGACTGTTGGTGAGCAATATCTGCTGCAAAAGCAATCCCAAGTAGCCAAATCAAAGCCCTAAGAGGGTTATTTGCCGCGAAAAGTATAGATTCATCCCAAACATTATTTGTTCGTAATGCTTTAGCTTCCAATCTTTTTAGCAACTTTTGCACTAGATAACTTAGCGTAATTGTTGTTAATACAACTACGAATATTTGGATAATCCACCATTTATTATCAGTGATGAAGTTGATTATCTGTGTGATGTAAATGCTCATGCGATTCCTGATCTGATTTAATTCCCTAGTGCCTCTGAAAAGCCTTCAGATACCAATTGCTCCATAGTGTAAAATCCAGCAGGCCTTCCATAAAGATTTTTAATTGCGTATAGAGCACCTTGTCCAAATGCGGCTCTACTAATAGAGTCATGGGTTAATCGTAGTGTCTGGTTTGGAAACCCAAAAATAATTTCATGCCGACCTACAATTCCCCCAACGCGTATTGAGTTAACATGCTTTTCTGGATCTAAATCTAATAATTCAGCTATTCGAATCGCAGTGCCTGAAACTTCTTTTTTATCATGAAAGTGCTCTTCTATCACCTCAACTCCCGCATGTGGAGCTAGTTTGCGTAGGATTTTCCCCGCGATAATAATAAAGTTAATACCTAGAGTGATGTTTGGCGAATAAAGCACTGCTGTTCTTTTACTGGCATTCTTCAGACAAGCTAGATGGTGCTCCTCATATGCTGATACTGCTGAAATAATACCGATTTTATTCTCTGCCAAAATGTCAGCATAACTAAGGCAAGCATCTGAACTGGAAAAATCAACGATGAAATCAACTGGTTTTTCTTTAATAAGCTTCAGCAGATTAACCTCATCAGAAATATATATGGGAATACCCTCTGATAATTGCTCATTTAGGTGAGTATTACTTCCACGAATAACCCAGCATAATGTCACTGAAGGATCATTGAGAAACTGGTCAGCCACCTCTTTGCCTGCTTTACCCAGCCCAAACATGCCAATGCTAATCGTATTATTCATAGATTTCCTAGATGGAATCCATTGGAGAGTAGAATGCATCCCTTGGAACGGAGCTTGTTTCTAAACGGATGATTTCTGCGATAGCCTGCGTTGCTCTTAATGGCTGCATAGTAGATTGAAAAATTCTTTTTGCGTGCTTCGTCCACCCATCAAAAAGGCGGTCATATTCGCCCTTGAACATCAGATAAAGCGGTGCATTCATTGAAGATTCCTTGATAACTACGCTCATTTCTGACACTAAACTAGTGTACCTGTGGAATCCTGCATCGATCACGAAGATGCTGCAAGACGTATCTTTGATTAGTTCGCTACCTTGCCCTATCATCGCAATCAGAGAGACACTCTCTGAATTCCAACCGACTTTCTCAAAGCCTGAACTTATTTGATTTGTTAAAGCGAAGTCTTCTGAAATGAGTAGTAAATTTGGCATGCTGATCCCATACTTATAGTTGAATAGAAGAGGTAGCATTTTTGCTATAGTTTTATCTATAATGCTCGAAAAATGCAATTGTACAAATATAGATTAATTTACTATTGTACAAATATATCTATATCAATACAATGAGTAATTAATTAACACTTTTTACAATATATCTTTCCTAGATGCCGTCCATAAAAGAAATACTGCTTGCAATACGTTCAGCTAAACTTGCGGATTTTGATGCCTGGCGTGGAAGGCTAGTTGTGTGGTCTGCAGCTGCTGCTGCAGGGTTTATCGTAGTGTTATTTACAAAGCTTACCGAGCACGCGAATGACTTTTTCTTTTCATTACAAAAGTCTGAGTGGTGGCTTCCACTAATCATCACACCACTAGCGGGGATGGCAATTGTGTGGATAACGAGACGCTGGTTTGAGGGCGCAAGCGGCAGCGGCATACCTCAAACTATTGCTGCATTAAATAGCGTTGAAGCTCCTTCCTCGAAATTAGTATCGTTAAAAATTGCGATTGGTAAAATCTTACTCGGTACAGGAGCGCTGGCTGCAGGATTCTCTTCTGGAAGAGAGGGGCCATCCGTTCAGGTTGGCGCAAGTGTGATGCATGCTTTTAGCCGCTTTTTGCCGGCCGGATTCTCTGTAAATCCAAGACATCTTATTTTGGCTGGTGGCGCAGCTGGGATTTCTGCCGCATTCAATACACCACTAGCAGGTATCGTATTCGCCATTGAAGAGCTTGGCCGGAGGTTTGAACAAAAGACTAACGGTATAGTTATTACTGCAATCGTACTATCAGGCTTGGTTTCTATCTCATTACAAGGCAATTACACATATTTTGGTAACCTGTCAGTTGGAGTCATTGACAGAACAATCATCATTCCAGTCATTATCTGTGGTCTAGTTTGCGGCGTACTCGGAGGTATTTTTAGCAGAACACTGCTAGAGGGATCGGGGAAGATGGACGGTCGACTCGGATTGTTTCGTCAACTGCATCCTCTTTGGTGGGCGGGGTTTTGCGGCCTAATGGTTGCGCTATTAGGGGCGATTAGCGGTGGTTCAGCACATGGTTCTGGCTATATTTCAACTCAGGAAATGCTCAATGGAAACATCGCAGAAACTTGGCTGTATGCTCCTGTGAAATATCTAGCTACGATATTTACTTATTTAAGTGGGGTTCCTGGTGGTATCTTTGCACCATCACTTTCGATTGGTGCTGGCATTGGTAATGATTTATTGCCTTTGGTTGGCCAGCAACATGCTGCAGCCGTTTATGCGCTTTGCATGGCCGGATTTTTGGCTGCCGCCACCCAAGCACCTCTCACATCATTCATAATCGTAATGGAAATGATCGATGGACATGAGATGATCATTAGTCTAATGGCGGTTTCAATGATTGCTTCAATTACTTCCAGAATTTTCAGTAAACCACTGTACTCAACGCTCGCGAAAAAGTACAACGCAAATTAAAAAGCTGAAATCATGCTTTAAATTAAGTATGTTTAATATCTTTGAAGTGTAAAAGGAAAATAAAAAGCGAATAAGAAACGGCCCACATCTTAATGTGGGCCGCAGGAAGGAATGACACATTCCTAAGTTATAAAATAACTTAGTGGCAAATGTAAATGTTAAGGCTAACTAAGTCAATAAATTACTGTTTGTTTTCTAGTGGCATACTAAAAATATTTATTCTATACGTAAGTTATCAATCAAAATTAAGTATCCTTGTGTAAAATTAAGCTGATGTTTTAACCTAAAAAATACGAAAACAACTCAATCATGGATACCCTTGAAAATAACACCAATTCTAAAACCCAAGCACTTGAAACACTTAAGTTGTTCCGAATTATTTTCAAGTCAGCGAATCGTCATTTTCATGAAATAGAAAAATTAGCTGGAATTGGTGGAGCTTCATTGTGGGCGCTTGCTGAAATAGTAGAAGCGGATAAATTAAAAGTGACTGAGTTAGCCACTAACATGTCAATCCACCAATCTACAGCTAGTAACCTTCTGGATAAGCTTGAATCGGAAGGATATATTGCAAAAGTCAAAAGCACCACTGACCGGAGGGTGGTTTATCTAATAGCAACCGATCAAGGACGGGAGGTGCTTACAAAAGCACCACTTCCCCATCGAGGCATACTTCCAGATGCTTTGATGCGCTTGGATCCCAAAGTGCTTTCAGAGCTTCACCATCACTTGATGGATTTACTAAACGGTATGGATAAAGCACAAATTAGCGCTGCTTTTGAACCTCTAGGCAAAAGCTGACTTGCTACTGAGTTTCAAATATATTTAGATTAAGTATTTTGAAATTTATGTGAAGGAATTAATTAAGATGCAACTTTGGCTTGGATTACTAATTTGCATCTTGGTGATAGCTTATGCTGGTTATTACCTCTCACGCTACGGCGATATCATTTCAGAAAAAACAGGTATTTCTGCGAGTTGGGTTGGATTGGTTCTACTTGCAACGGCAACCTCGTTGCCTGAGCTTGTAACAGGTATTTCCTCTGTAACGTTGGTGGATGCGCCAAACATTGCGGTTGGCAATGCGTTGGGGAGTTCAGTATTCAATTTAGTCATTTTGGTGATACTGGATGCACTTTACAAGCGCGAGACTCTATACAGCATGGCAGCTCAAGGACATATTTTATCAGCGTCTTTAGGTGTTTTGTTAATTGCCTTTTCTGGATTTAGTTTGTTGCTTGATGCTGCTGGGATGAGCCCCGTTTGGGGACACATCGGACTTTATACTCCATTTTTTGTGCTTATCTATTTTGTATCAGTGCGCGCCGTACATCGATATGAACAGCGGACGCTTCATGAATATACCGAGGTGTCGTCAGAACGGTATCCGCAAGCAACCCTAAAGAGTGCAATTTTCGGCTTTTTATTTGCAGCTGTTGCTGTCATTGCAGCAGGTATCTGGCTATCTTTTATCGCAAAGGACATTACTGAATTAATGGGCTGGGGACAAAGCTTTGTTGGTACGTTATTAGTTGCTGCCGTTACTTCCGCCCCTGAGATAGTCGTGACAGTATCTGCATTGCGTATTGGTGCGCTTGACATGGCAATTGCCAACTTATTAGGTAGTAATTTGTTCAATATCGTTTATCTGGCTGTGGATGACTTGTTTTATACAAAAGGCCCCCTACTAGCTAGCGTAGAAAGTTCACACGCCATTACAGCTTTTACTTCCGTGATGATGAGTGCATTAGTCATTGTAGGCTTTGTTTTTCGCCCTCAACGATGGGCTATATTAAAGCTCACATGGATAAGTTTCGGCCTATTTCTGCTATATATTCTTAATGCATGGATACAATTTCAATATGGGCAATAGATTACTTATCAGGGTAACGACATGACACAATTGAATATATGAAAATCTATCAGCACCATTGGCACACAATATCGGCAGATGACGCAGCGCTCCAACTTGAGAGCAATCAGCAGTGTGGCTTAAGCGCAGCACAAGTGGTTGAGCGTATGGCGCGCCACGGACCGAATGCACTACATGAAAAGCGCAGACGTTCACCTTGGCGTATGCTACTGGATCAATTTACTGAATTCATGATTGTGGTGCTTATTGTGGCCGCCATTATTTCTGGAATTGTAGGGGATGTAGGCGACACTATTTTCATAGTCGTGATTGTCATCCTTAATGCCGCTGTTGGTTTTGTGCAGGAGTTTCGCGCAGAGCGTGCAATGGCAGCATTGAAACGCATGTCAGAAGCGAGTGCGCGTGTGCTACGAGATAGTGAAGTACAGACTGTTAATGCTTCCGCACTTGTTCCTGGCGATATTGTGCTATTGGAAGCTGGTAACGTTGTGCCCGCCGATTTCAGGTTGGTTGAAGCTGCTCAGCTCAGGATAGATGAGTCAGCATTGACTGGTGAGTCTGTGGCGATTGAGAAACAGATATATCCTATCTCCATCGCAGAAGCCCCATTAGGTGATAAAACCTGCCTTGCTTATAAAGGGACGATTGTGACCTACGGTCGAGGACGCGGTTTGGTAATTGCGACTGGCATGCAAAGTGAGCTAGGTAAAATCGCAACCTTATTGAGTGAAGGGGATGAGAGTAAAACACCGTTACAAAAACGTCTGACTGATTTTGGTAAATGGATATCTATTGCAGCACTCACAGTCTGTCTCATGGTATTTGCAATAGGCATGATACGTGGGGAGCCACTTCTACTCATGTTTATGACCTCGGTGAGCTTGGCTGTGGCGGCCATTCCTTCTGCATTACCCGCTGTGGTGACGATCTCGCTTGCACTAGGTGCGCATAAAATGGTCAAGCAGCATGCTTTGATACAAAGCCTACCTGCTGTTGAAACGCTAGGCTCGGTCACTTTCATTTGTTCTGATAAAACAGGCACGCTGACTCAGAACAAAATGCACGTCACCTCACTCTACGCAAATGGAATGTATGCGGATAATGAGCAATGTAAATCATTTAAGAATGAGGTAGACCTACTCGAAAACATCAATAGTCCTTGGCGTATATTTTTTCAGGCACTTGCATTAAGCAATGACGCATATCTTGATCGCCATAAAAAAATACAGGGCGAGTCGACAGAGGTTGCACTTTTGCGAGTTGCACAAGAGGCTGGCTGGCAAAAAGAAACGCTAGAAAAGGAGTCGCCTAGATTAAAAGAGCTGGCATTTGATTCTGAACGTAAGCGTATGACTACTTTCCATTACAATACTGACGGTGTTATTGCTTATTGCAAAGGCTCCCCAGAAACATTGTTATCTCAATGCACGCGCACCCTTACCTCTAGTGGTGAGCAAGCGATAGATCAGGCTGCATTATTGCAGCAAGTTGAAACTATGGCTGAGAATGGATTGCGTGTATTGGCTTTTGCATACCGCAGATGGTCTACCCTGCCTGACAGCGAACAGCCTGACGAGTTGGAGCGCGATCTTATTTTTATTGGATTTGCTGGGCTTATCGATCCACCGCGCAGTGAAGCGAAACAAGCTGTTTCATTATGTAAATCTGCAGGTATTACCCCTGTTATGATTACTGGAGATCACCCCGCAACGGCCAGAGCTATTGCATACCAACTTGGCATATTAGCTGACAAAAACGGCAGGGTGATAACTGGTGCCGAGCTGGTCAATTTAGATCAGCATGCTTTTGAGGCAGAGGTAAAGCTGGTGAGCGTTTATGCTCGAGTTGATCCAGCGCAAAAAATTAAAATTGTTCGTGCGCTACAAGATAAAGGCGAAATTGTTGCGATGACAGGCGATGGCGTGAATGATGCGCCTGCACTCAAATCTGCTGACATTGGTATTGCGATGGGCAAAGGTGGCACGGATGTGGCAAGAGAGGCTGCACGTATGGTGTTGCTGGATGATAACTTTGCCAGCATCGTCAATGCTATTCGTTATGGCCGACGCTTATATGACAATGTACGTAAGTTCGTTCGCTATGCAGTCACGACGAATTCTGCAGAAGTGCTGACTATTTTTATGGCTCCATTTTTAGGGTTGCCAATACCATTATTGCCAACACACATACTATGGATCAACCTTATTACAGATGGTTTGCCTGCATTAGCACTCACAGCAGAGCCTGCTGAGCGTGGCGTAATGCAACGCCCACCTCGTCCACCTCAGGAAAGTCTATTCTCCCATGGGATGTGGCAACACATGATATGGGTGGGGCTGCTGATGGCTGGACTTACTTTATTGGCGCAGGCCTGGGCTTATCACGCTGGCTCATCACACTGGCAAACAATGGCATTTACGGTCATCACCATTTCTCAGTTAGGCCATGTCATGGCCATACGCTCTGAGAAAGAATCACTATTCAGCATAGGTATTTTCTCCAACAAACCATTAGCAATTGCGGTTGTTCTTACCTTTTTACTACAGATGGCAACGATATATGTGCCAGCATTAAATCCTATTTTTAAAACAGAGCCTTTGAATATGAGCGAACTTGTTCTTTGCTTAGCACTGTCTAGTGTTGTATTCTTCGCCGTAGAGTTAGAAAAATGGCTGATTCGGCATGGCCGGATTTATCAAGGGCAAACGCATTGAGTTGAGTCTGCTAGTTTCTGAAGATAGTCAATTCTCTACATGATTGATGAGGACATGCCACACTCAAATCAGATAGATGTCTTTTAATCATCCAAAATTACATTTCAAAATAAGTTATCGGAATAACAGCTATGTCACATCAAGATAAGTCCTCAACAGATAAGGACAATGGCGTCATTTATGCACCTTGGGAGCGTGCATTTAGTCGGGTGCTCACCCCATTTGAAGAATTTATCCATAGACAGACAACAAGTGGCCTTCTGCTAATGGGCTCTGCGATTATCGCGCTAATTTTGGCTAATGGTGCTTTTGCAGAGGCATATCGGCATCTCATCCATACTCCTATTAGCCTAAATGTAGGTAGCTGGGTAATGAATATGAGCATGCATCATTGGGTCAATGATGGCCTAATGGCGTTGTTTTTCTTTGTCGTTGGCCTTGAATTAAAACGCGAAATTATGGTTGGTGAATTGTCTGATCTACGACAAGCTGCACTACCCATCATCGCAGCTGTAGGTGGCATGGTAGTACCTGCACTTATCTATCTCGCATTTAATCATGATAGTCAGGCAGCCCTAGGCTGGGGAGTGCCAATGGCAACTGATATCGCATTTGCAGTCGGCGTCTTGGTATTGTTGGCTAGTCGTGTGCCTAAAGCACTGATCACCTTTTTAGTTGCTTTGGCGATTGCAGATGACTTGGGGGCAGTGCTGGTGATTGCGCTATTCTATACACAGGAGTTGGCTTTGAATTGGCTGATGGTATCGGCTGCGTTAGTAATCATCTTAATGAGCTTCAATTATGCCGGTATCCGTAAAGCAATGCCTTATTTTATTATTGCAGTGTTACTTTGGTATGCATTGCTTCAATCAGGCGTGCATGCAACCCTCGCTGGGGTGATAGGGGCATTTACTGTACCAGCAAGATCCAAATATGACCCTAATTTATTTGCAGATCTTATTAACGAGCAAATTGACCGTTTTATAGCGAACCGTCGTCAAGATGATAGTCTGATGATGAATGAGAAACTCTACGCTATAGTGCAGAACCTGGAAGTCAGTGTCCAGGGTGTGCAGACACCACTGCAAAGACTAGAGCATATCTGGCATTTGCCAGTCGCTTTTATCGTAATCCCGATATTCGCTATTTTTAATGCTGGCATCCCATTGCAGTTGGGAACACTTAGCGAGACATTCGCCCATCCTGTCACGCTAGGTGTGACATTAGGACTTGTGTTTGGCAAGTTTATCGGTATTACTGGTGCATGCTGGATTGCACTGCGTTTAGGCATTGGACAGCTACCTTCTGGCACACGTTTTAGCCAAATTGCCGCTGTGTCTGTGCTAGCGGGCATCGGGTTCACCATGTCAATTTTTATTGCCGAGCTTGGTTTTGCTAATCAGCCAGAATATTTGTTAATGGCTAAGACTGGAGTTCTGACAGCTTCTTTAGTAGCCGGATTAGTGGGGTTTACTTGGCTGTGGTGGTTAGGGCGTAAAACCAACAAAAAATATTGACTAATTAGTCACTTATGTAGTTATCAGCTTAATCCACATAACTCAAAATTTCCAGAGGCAACAATTGGAGATGAACTGCGCTATATTCATATATAGCGTTTTAATATGCAGCCCAATATAGACTTCCCTAAGAATCTTTGTAAGTTAAATTTTCGTGACGTTGTTTTTTTAATTTACTACGCCAAAGACTTAATTTATGACGTAGCAATATAATGATGAATACACCGATTTAAGCGATATTTTTACAAAGACTTTGCACATTAAATGCTGGCGATGAGCCGTCCTTGTATTGACCTGGGTAGATCGTTAGGTGAGGGTAAGGAAGCTCGATACCTTGTTCATCAAAGGCAGCCTTGATACGTTTTAGAAACTCTCGCCTTACGCCCCATTGTTCCAATGGCATTACTTTAAAACGACATCGAATCACTACTGATGAGTTATCAAGTTGTTCGATCCCCGCCATCTCAATACCTTCTAAAATTTTGAATTGAAAGTTGTCGTCTGCACGCAGGTCTTCACCTACTTTTATCATGACTTGCATGACAGTATCAACATTTTCTCGATAAGCTACACCCACGTCTATCACTGCCTGAGCAAAGCCTCGACTCATATTGGTGACAGTCGATATAGTGCCGTTTGGAACGAAATGCACGTTTCCACTGTAATCTCGCATTTTAATATATCTAAGTGTAACTTCCTCTACTAGTCCAGCCTTACCTCCAGCATCAACTACGTCACCTTGCCTAATCTGATTTTCGAGTAGCAGAAAAAACCCGTTGAAGTAATCTTTGATCAAGCTTTGTGCCCCAAAACCAACGGCTACCCCCACTACACCTGCTGCTGCCAAAATTGGTGCTATGGAGATACCAAGTTCATGTAGGATTTCAACAATAGCGATCATTGCGATAATAATGGTGGCGATGTAGCGAAAAACTCGACCCACAGTATCAATGCGTTTCAACTCCTCAGCATCATCTACTGCTCGATCTCTTAAGTGAAGTTTAAGTGTCATAATCAGTTTAGCGCTAAGTTTCATTAAAGCTGCTGCAATCACTAAAATCAAAAAAATACGAAGCGCTGTTTTAATGAGAGCCCATAATGCTGAGGGGTCAGTCAAGCCAAAAATAGTTATTATATTTTCCATAATTTCTCCTATCACTAGATTTTGTAAAGCTGTATTTCTGTCTAGATATATAGTGCTTAAGCCATAGCTTGTTATATAAGGTACTAAATTAAGTGACTAACTTATGAATTTAAGTTCAGGTACGTGTAAACAGCTATCTAATGTTACATAAGGCTTTGTCTATTGAGGTTTGCTCAGTGTAATTCGTTTTTCCTCATGTTAATTCTGATTGATTTTATGTCGGTATTCTTTAAGTCTGTAGCCAATAAAAGCCTAGTGGTGGAACTTCAAGGATATTGTCATGAAGCTCTATATAGTCTCCACTGTGCAGGTCCTTGGCCACGTTATGCTGAAAAAATCCCTTTTTACTTAGTGCTTCGATATTAAGCGGCTGTGGTCTGCTATCAAAATTGCCGATTACCAATATGCGTGAATAGGTGTTGATGTTATCGAATCGCGAGAATACGAATAGGTGTGGGTTTTCAACTTCTAGTAGTTCACGATTATTATGGTCAGCAAACGCACTAATTTCTTTGCGCACACAAATCATCTTTTTTAGACCGCTGAAGACTTTTTGCTCAATACTGCCATGTATATTGCGCAAACCAGCTTTATCCCAATTCATTTTAGGCCGGTGTACCCAGCGGCTATCGTTTTGCTTATGTTCATCAAGCAGATAAGAAATATCGTTGAGTGTGCCGATTGCATCGCCATAATATATAAGTGGGATGCCACCAAATGCGAGAATCATGCTGTGCAAAAGTAAAATAGTACGAATAGACTCTTGTATAGCAATGGGGTCGTTTGCTTCAATTGCTGACTCAAGACCAGCTAGCGATGCTAAAGAGCCAGCAATTCTGGCGTCACCACTTCTCTTGTTGATACCAAAAGCAACACCTCTGGCTGATGATGCCTTGTGATTGCCAGTATAGTAATCCACCAGAAATTTTCGATGTAATCTAGGATCGTACCCTGCGAGGCGAATATCATTATCATCGAAACCAAGGCCAATATCATCATGGCAGCGTGCATAGTTTAGCCAGGTTGCTCGTTCCAATTTATCTGGAATACTCTTAATACCAAGGTTTAGCAGGGTGGCTTTTTTTGTTGCTACTGCATCCCATAATAACGCCATAAGGGTGGCGTTATAAGCGATCTCACACTCTTTAGCATTAATCGCATCCTCTCCAAAGTATTTAATCACCTCTACAGGCGCCACAATTGCCTCTGCAATAAACAGTACGCCAGGGGCTGTGACTTGGCAACAATCTTTCATCAGTTGCAAAATAAGGTGTGCCTCACGTTCGTTTTGGCAAGTACTGCCGATTTTCTTCCACAGAAAAGCCACGGCATCTAGACGTATAATGTCTGCACCACGATTAGCCCAGAATAAAATAATGTCAACCATTTCGATAAATACGGCTGGGTTTTTGTAGTTGAGATCCCATTGGAAGTTATTGAACACAGTCATCACCCATTTTTCCATGTTCGTATCCCAGGTGAAATTACCAGGTGACGTTTCAGGAAATATTTCAGGCATGGTTTCCTCAAACATGTCAGGTATCTCACGGTCGTCATACACATGGTAATAGTCTTGGTAGGCTTTATCACCAGCACGTGCTTTTATCGCCCATTCATGCTCATCAGACGTGTGATTAACTACCACATCAAGTGCCAGCAGCATGCCACGTTTTTTCAGGTTTTTGACTAAGGCTTCCAAGTCATCCAGAGAGCCCAAATCAGAGCTTATTTTTCTGAAATCACGTACCGCATAGCCACCATCACTTTTATCTTTTGGACAGTCTAGGATTGGCATGACATGTAGCATGTTGATGCCTAGATCTTGTATATAGGCCAAGTGATTTTGTAATCCAATCAAACTACCAGAAAACTCTTTGCAGTAAAGCGCATAACCCACCCACTTTTGACTGAGAAACCAGTTGTGATCTTTTTCACGTGCCAGATCCAGTTTACGTAACAATTGTGGTCTGGCCATGTAAGAGCGTGTGAGTATTTTAACCAATTGGTGCATCTGATGCTTGAAGTCTGGGCACTGACCATAAAGTTGATGAAACAACGAGTAAATTGCATAAAAATTAGCCCCCAACCTTATGTAGAAGTGTTGTAGGTTCTTGTCTTTTATTTCTTTCTCTAGATCGATTAGGATGTCATTGAGCATTGAATGAGAAACTTGTTCATACATGACTGAGTTCCTGTTCTTTTAATGTGACTTTATCCATGCTGACACTCATGCCATAATGATTAAGTCCTTCGATAATGCCAGCCGCATAATGCCCATTGGCAAAATAAATGTGCTGCTGATCCCGCAATATTGCAAGTTCTGGGCTGTGGTTACCTACCACTATGGCGCGAGTGTCACCAACTAGCATTTCCGTGTCATTGCCAGAATCACCAGCGACTAAAAAGTTTTCGAGTGGCAAACCCCATTTATAGGCCAAATAGCGAATTGCGTGACCCTTAGATGCTCTGATAGGCAATACATCAAGAAACTCCTCATGAGAATAAATCAACTGCGCATGAAGTTTTAAATCATGCAGGTATTCGTAGATTTCATTGAGAGGCGGCATACTATCTGGCTTGGCAATATAGCTTAATTTGAATTCTCGTTGGTTTTCTGGTGCCTGTAGTTTTAAACCTGAAAATTTGGATAATGCTTCGGCTAGTGAGTCTTTACGCCACATGTAACGTATATGTGCAGCCCAGCCTAAATCAGGCACCAGTTTTTTACCATAATGTATTTCTGAACCTACAGACGTGATAAGAATATCAGGAATCTTGACCTGATTTTTTTTCAGTATCGCAACAGCACTTTCGATACTGCGACCAGTTGCGATACCGAATGCCAATTTCGAGCGATGTGATTTTATCCAACTGGTGAGCTGCTTCAAAGAACGCTTGTCCCCAAGCAGGGTGTTGTCAATATCACTGATAAGCGCCTTTTTAACCAATGGCATGTAAGATTTTTCAGCATTGAGAATAATTGCATGTTGTCGACGGATGCGTTTTTTATCACGACGCAGTAGTCTGCGTACTTCTTTCATGTATTTCTCTACATGAGCAGCCCAACTGTAATGTCGCCATACACCAGCAATTCCATTCTTAGAAAATTGACGCCAACGTTTTTTGTCAGCCAGCATATATAACAACGCATTACGGATTTCTTCACTTTCGAGTGTGTTGACTACTAGCCCATTGCGACAGTTGCCTACTATGTCGCGAGGCCCCCCATCATCTGGCGCTACAAAAGGTAGCCCGCTGGCAGCTGCTTCTATCAGCGTCAGACCAAAAGGTTCGGTGAATGCAGGATTTACAAACACACCACGGCGTCTCGCGACTAGTCGATAAAATTCTGGTACTTGATCCTGTGAAACAAATTTTGGGATGGCGACCTTGCCCCATAGATCATAGCGATCGATATCGAAGAGTAAGTCAGTCATCACTTTTTGTTCTGAGTCTTCTAACTGGCGGATGTCCTCACGCGTACCAGCTACAATCAGTAAGTTTGCGGCTTGTTGTAGTTCCTTGCTTTTTCCATATGCTTCAATCAAGCCTTTGATGTTTTTACGTGCGTCTGGTCGGCTAATTGAAAAAATGAGCGGCTTTTCTGGCTCTGCCAAATATTTATCCACCAGCTGTTTTGTATCATGATGAATAGCTTTACGTACCAGCGGCGAGAATCTGGAGGTGTCAGTGCCTGGGGGTATTACCCTGAATCGCACGTGGTTAAAGTTGTTATAAAGTCCATATTGCTGATCAATTTCCTGCTGAGTGCTAGTAATAATAAGCGAGGCATTTTGAATGACTTCCTCTTCAGAGGTGATGCGTCGTTGGAAATTGAATTGCTTTTCTAGTGCATGCGGTTTACGCCCGCTAGCTAGCATACGCTCAAGCTTTGGCCGGCCTAGCGAGTGTCCAGTGTGAACTTGAGGGATACCAAGCAATAGTGATAATTGCTGGCCAACATATCCTGCATCTGCATAATGGGTATGAATAAGATTTGGCAATCGTCCTTGTTCACGCAAGAAATGTAAGCATTTATCGACCACCTGATCTAAATGCGGCCACAACAGTTCTTTACGTATATAGCGCTTTGGGCCGAAAGGTAGGCGGATAATGTTCGCACCTTCACCTAAATCTTCGCAGGGTTGTGCGTAGTCCTTGCTGACACTCGCATCATCGATCAGGCGCGTCAACAGGTCTACTTTTTCTACTTCATGGTGTTTTGCTAGTGCGCGTGCCAACTCAATCACGTAAGTAGTTTGCCCGCCAGTGTCGGCATCGCGTCCAAGCTCCATGTTGGAGCCACGAATTAAGCCATGCATGCTAATCATTAGAATATATATTGGATTTTCCGATTTATTCAATTGACTTGTAAGCGGTGAAATATTCATAGATTCCATGCCTGTTTGAACGGAAAATAGAAATCATACTGTTGTGGTGCACCGCCTCTAATGCCACAGATGGCTGCAGCAAATTGGTTGGCGCGCTGCATGGCAATTGGCATGGCCCAGTCACGTAACAATCCAATGATAATAACTGCGGCAAAAGCATCGCCAGCTCCTACAGTATCTACGATTGTTTGCACTTGCGTTGCAGGGCCACTACTATATGTTTCATGCTGGCTATTAATTAGCCATGAACCTTTTTCACCGCAGGTCACCAGTAGATACTTTAATTCGAATTGGTCTAATAGTGATTTAGCTTTAAGTAGAGGCGTAGATGCATCTATTTTAAAATAGTTGGAGACAACTTCCAGCTCATCTTCATTCATCTTAACAATATCTGAGCGCATTAAAGAGCGTCTAACAGTGTGTTTGCTGTACCAGGGATGCCTCAGGTTAATATCAAAAAAACGCGGACATTTGCTATCACTTAGAAACATATCTAGAGCCAAGCGTGATGGCATATTTCTTTGCGCTAGTGTACCAAAGTACACTAGATCGGGTTTTATTGACATAGTAATCATATGGGCTATCCCAGAATGAATATGGTCGTAAGCCTGATCAGGCAAGATTGTAAATTTGTGGCTACCATTCTCTATGTGAACCTGTACTTGCCCAGTGGGATAGTTATGATCGCATTGAATCCCCATGCTATCCATGCCTAATCTATCCATTTCGCTAAGCAGATTGCCACGTAATAAATCATCACCAGTTCGACTTATCATTACAGGATGCAAATCAAAAGCCTGTAAGTGTCTAGCAACATTAAATGGTGCGCCACCAAGCACACTTTGATCAGGGAAAATGTCGGCAAGTACCTCGCCGAATAAGATCACATTTTTTTTAACTAACGACTTGGGCTGTAGGTTATCCAATATCAATGTTTCTCCATATTAAGCAGGTAAAACATAAACGGCTTGAAAGTACCAGTGTTATTGATGAGCGTTATGTTCGAGCCTTATGTCCTTGAACTCGCTGAAATGTCTATTCGCTGAACAGAAGAGAGGTTGATTTCACCCAGCTTGCTTCATGTCCTAGTTTAAGAATTTTTTAATGATTAACAAAGTTAACTTGTTAACAATCGAATACATGATGCCATTAAAATTAAATTTGTACAAATGTAATTTTGTTGAAATGTACTGATCTGCTTTATTAATTAAATTAAAAATTAGTCATTAGTTGCCCAATCTGTTACAAAAATTGGTACATCATTAGATAATGAATTTTTTAAGTTTAATGTGTAGAGTAAAAAGATGTTATGTAAGAAATTTTGAATTGTATTGGCATATTAGGTACTACTGTGCTGATCATTACCTTAATGGCTGAGATTACTTTTGTATTTAACAAAAAGCTTGGTCTGCTAGCAAACGCCCTCACAAACTATAATGTTGATGTAGCGTTGACGCTACTAGCGGAAAATTGCTTTAGGATTTTTGCCAGCAATTATGTTATTTACGTCAAGCGTGACCTTTTACATAAGTTGAAAATTTTAATGTTAGATTAAAACTTCAACAAAAAAATAGACAGTAATTGAAAGTCTCCTATGCGGATTCAGCGGAAATATGTGGTCTGAATGCTACCTTGAAAGTCGATATTAAATTTCATTTTTAATTAATCTGAACAAAAAGTGCACACCCCGAATCTTCCAAATTAAATAACTCTAGATTTACTTTATCTCAACCTTGAACAAGCAAGGGTTTAGCCCACACCCTTAGTTTGGCATAGTTTTTCAAACCAATTTCGACAATTACTAATATGCTTTCCATATTGACAATGATAATGAGAATAATTATCATTAAAATTATCAGGTTTGCATATAATGTCTAAAGTCTATTTTAAAGCGTAAATTTTCATGTGAAACAGGGGAGGAGTTTATTTAAAACTCTTTTCACTAGTGTTAAGAGCGCTTGTTTAAAGTTCCAACTAGTAGACATATTAATCAATTGAACATTACCAATTTGCATGTAGAACCTCTCTAGTAAACTAGCCTTGCAAAGAAGGATCGTATTTTGAATCGCCCTAAGAAAATTTTATTAGCTCTATCGTTTTTCAGTCATATTGCTTATGCAGAAGAAGCAATCATCTTGGATGAAATAGAAGTATCAACTAGCAATCGCAACAGTTTTAATTCACAAACTGTGCAAGTTGGAACTTTTAGAGATATGAATCCTCTGGATGTGCCACTAACTGTCAATTCTGTAACGCGCGAAGTACTTGATGCGCAGGCTACTAACAATCTATTCGGCGCATTAAGAAATACTGCCGGGGTTACTCGTTCTCAATTAAATGGCTCTACATATGACAATATTGCGATTCGTGGTATTTTGGTGGAGAACAGGGGTAATTACAGGCTCAACG
>Ga0208271_100092_pt1 | contig 39722 bp, 30 predicted proteins | sample LakWasM111_LOW13_2_FD_183927 | JGI IMG/M metagenome (GOLD analysis project Ga0208271, IMG submission 183927) | Freshwater sediment methanotrophic microbial communities from Lake Washington under simulated oxygen tension - Sediment Metagenome... | ecosystem: Environmental > Aquatic > Freshwater >...
CATTTACCCCTTTTATTCATGCCCATGTTCAGGCAGACACCTATGCCTACGGACATGGTTTGCATATGCATGATGACGGTTTGCTTGAGCTTCACGATACTGTACACACCCTTAAAAATGTCAGCGATATAGAGACTATTGGGGTGGATAAGGCTTTGATTAAAAATATTGAGGTATTGCCTGCCCCTTTGTTTTTAATGCTTTTTATCATTCCTCTGTTAGTTTTTTCTGTACGATCCTACCGATATGAGCGCACAGCTCATGCCTGCATTTCCCCTTATTTAAAGTCTGTCGCTGGGCCACGTGCCCCACCTCTACTCTAAAAAAACTTGAGTATTAACATTCGTGTGAATCACGAATGATTTTCTGTTTTTTAGGAGTATGTCATGCCTATTTTTTGCCGATACTGGCTAGCGATAGCATTCTCTGTCGCTAATTTCAATATATTGCATGCTGAGCCAATGCGCATGGAAGGTCAGTCTGCGCCTATCTCTTCAGGTTCAGATAGTCTTGAGGTTCGTCACCTTGATACGCTGAGTGTGAATCAAAGCTTAAGTTTATCTGAGGTGTTAGAGAAGACTTTTTTGCGTAACCCCATGCAGTCTACTTTACAGTCCAGAGACGCTTGGGTGACTTCTAAGCAAACGCTAGCGCATGCCATGCTGCCCTCAGCACCTGCGATGAGTGTAATGCATCAAAATGATGCTTTAGGCGGTAGTCGTGGTGAGCGTGAGTGGCAAGCGGAGTTGGAGTTGCCAGTATGGATGCCGACTCAGCGTGATAAGCGTTTAAAAGTTGCTGATATGAGTGGCAGCACGTTGACGGCTAGTCGTGAAAGTTTGAAGCTACAGGTGGCTGGTTTGCTGCGTGATACGCTTTGGACGCTCGCTTTGAATGAGGGCCATTTAGTGCTTGCAAGGAATAAGTTGGAGGTTGCTCATCAACTTCAGCAAGATGTGCAAAAAAGATTCTCAGCCGGTGAGGTACCTAAAACTGATGTGATGTTGACGCAACAAGAGTCATTGCGTGCAGAACAGGAGCACTTACGCGCTGAGGCTGAGGTGATGCATGCACGTCATCGTTATTATGTACTGACTGGATTGCGCGAGATTCCCGCCGATTTTGTAGAGCAACAATCTACGTTAATTGATTATCAGCAATCCCCAATCTGGCTTGAAGCTCAATCTAAACTGAGTTTGGCACAAACTGAACGAGAGCTTGCACAAGTTGAGGGGCGTGAAAATCTACAGGTGCTGTTGAATATGCGTAGCATTAAGGGGGCCTTTGATGTGGCCGCTAATGAAAGTGTTGGGGTCAAATTGCGTATACCTTTTGGCGGTGATGCGAGAGCTGCACCGATTAAGGCTGCGGCAGAGCAGGGCGTTGGAAATGCCTTAAGTGAGCAGGCGGCGCTTCAATACACATTAGAAACAGCGATGCATGAAGCTGAGCATAATCTAGAGGTCAGTCGTGCTGAGTTAGCATTGGCGAGCAAGCAATATATGATTGCTGATGAGAGCTTGAGGCTTGCACGCAAAGCGTTTCAATTGGGTGAGACAGATTTGGTGAGTCTGCTGAGAGTTCAAGCGCGCACTTTTGAGACCGAGCGAATATTGACCAGTCAGAAAATACAAGTGCAGTGGGATGTTGCCCGTTATAACCAAACAGTAGGAGTGTTCCCATGAACTATTTTTTATCATTAATCAGCATGTTTGTAATTTTTATTGGCAATGTAAATGCTGCTGATGTGTTGATGAGTTTGGCGCAGCAGAAGAGTTTAGGTGTGGTGGTTGCTCCTGTTGGTAAAAATAATCTATTAAGTAGCCGTCGCTTTCCCGCTGAGATTGTAATTCCTGTTGGCCAGGAGCGCATTGTGAGTGCCCCACAGTCAGGATTGTTAGATCAGATGCACGTTGCTGCTGGACAGACCGTTAAGAAGGGGCAGGTAATTGCACATTTAATTAGCCCTGATTTGTTAGGTTTGCAGCGTGATTATTTACAAGCGTTAACACAAAAAAGACTCGCTACCAAAGCTTTAGCGCGCGACACGGAGTTGTTGAAGGATGGGATTATCGCCCAACGTCGATATCTAGAAACCGAAAGTGCGCATGATGAAGCTAGCGCTAATTTAGCTCAACGTAAGCAAGCGTTAAAGTTGGCTGGTATGAGTGATGGAGCTATCTCAAAGTTAAGCCCATCAGCAGGTATGATGAGTGGACTGAGTTTAGTGGCACCAATTTCTGGCCAAGTATTAGAGCAAATGGTGACAACGGGGCAACGTGTTGATATGGCGATGCCGATATATCGGATTGCCAAAATGTCGCCGTTGTGGCTTGAAATTCACGCCCCACTGGAAGGGTTACCGTTTGTAAAAGAAGGGATGCAAGTACAGGTGCCTAAATTGCAAGCGAGTGGACATTTGATCGCAGTGATTCGTAGTGTTAACAAAGCAGATCAGACACTGCATTTACGTGCTGAAATTACAAAAGGTGCGGAAAAGTTATCACCGGGGCAGTTTGTTGAAGCTGAAATCAACCTAGGCGGTCAATCGCAATATTTTAGTGTGCCAAAATCAGCGCTTGCAAGACAAGGAGCGAGTGCTTTGGTCTTTGCACAGACTCAAGCCGGTTTCAAACCAATTAAAGTGACGATTATTTCTGAGCAAGGAGATGATGCTGTAGTCGATGCGCCCTTTGTTGGTACAGAGAAAATTGCAGTGAGCGGTATCGCTGCAATTAAAGGTACTTGGTTGGGATTAGGGGGTGAATGATGTTAGCTAAGCTGATTCAGTTTGCGCTGACGCAACGTTTGTTAATGATGATAGCTACAGTTGGTTTAGCCGCTGCAGGGGTGTTTGCTTATCAGTCATTACCAATTGATGCGTTTCCTGACGTTTCTTCGACACAAGTTAAAGTGATTGTTAAAGCACCTGGTATGACACCAGAGGAAGTAGAAGCGAGAATTACCGCACCCATAGAAGTTGAGATGTTAGGAGTTCCACACCAAGTAGGGCTTCGTTCAGTCGCTAAGTATGCGCTCACTGACATTACGGTAGACTTTGAGGACGGAACCGACATCTATTGGGCTCGTCAACAGGTTTCAGAGCGTTTAAGCGCAGTCTGGGCGAATTTACCTGACAACGCCTCTGGCGGTATGGCACCAATGACAACGCCTTTAGGTGAGATGTTCATGTTCACTGTGGAAAGTGATGAGCTGAGTTTGCAAGAACGTCGTAGCTTGTTGGACTGGGTGATTCGCCCACAGTTGCGCACCGTTGCGGGTGTGGCTGATGTAAACGCTTTGGGTGGATTGGTTCGTAGTTTTGAAATCGTACCAGACAACGCACGAATGTACGCACGAGGTGTGGCGATAGATCGCTTACAAGAAGTGCTTCAGACAAATAACCGAAACGGTGGTGCAGGACGTTTGAACGATGGCGAGGGTTCTTTGCTAGTGCGCTCAGAAGGTGGTTTTAAAACTATTGAGGATGTTGAAAATACTATCGTACGCACAGATCAGGGCATGTCAGTTAAAGTGGCAGACGTTGCTACTGTCCGTATTGGATCTATTACAAGGTATGGTGCTGTCACTAGTAATGGTCATAGTGAGTCTGTTCAAGGCTTGGTATTGGGCTTGCGTGGCGCAAACGCACAAAAAGTGGTTGAAGGGGTAAAGGCCAAGTTGGCCGAAATTGCACCGCAGTTGCCTAAAAGCGTCAAGATTAATGTATTTTATGACCGAGGTAGCTTGGTTGAGCGTGCCGTTAATACGGTAACGAAAGCATTACTAGAAGCAGTTGTACTGGTGCTGATTTTGTTGGTGTTATTTTTAGGTAATTTTAGAGCTGCACTGACCATTGCTTTTATTTTGCCACTTTCTGCGTTGTTTACTTTTCTATTGATGCGTAGTTTCGGCATGTCAGCTAATTTAATGAGTTTGGGTGGGCTCGCAATTGCAATTGGCATGCTGGTAGATGCCGCCGTCGTGGTGGTAGAAAACGTCGTCTCTCATTTGGCAGATAAAAAACAGGCAGGCGCTTTACCGCGCATGCATATTATTTATCGTGCGGTGCGAGAGGTCAGTGTGCCTGTTACCGCAGGTGTGCTGATTATTATTACTGTATTTTTACCACTACTCACATTGCAGGGATTAGAGGGTAAGCTATTTACACCAGTCGCGCTGACAATTATGTTCGCTCTAGCTGGCTCGCTTGTATTGTCATTGACGGTAATTCCTGTGCTTTCTTCCTTTTTGTTAAAAGAAGTCAGCCATGATAATCCTTGGTTGGTGCGTAAGGCATTAGCCATTTATGAGCCAGTGTTGATTTGGTGTTTGGCACATGCAAAGGTGATTGTGATTGCTGCGCTGGTGATGCTTGCATTCAGTGGTGTCGTGTATACCCAAATAGGTAAAACTTTTATGCCTGTGATGGATGAAGGTGACATTATTATTGGGGTGGAGAAGTTGCCTTCTATCAACCTTCATCAAACTATCATCACCGATATGAATGTTCAGCGTGCAATTTTAAGCCAAGTGCCTGAGGTGAAAGGCGTGTATTCCCGTGTAGGTTCTGATGATTTGGGACTAGATCCAATGGGGCTAAATCAAACAGATAATTTTCTTGTACTAAAACCGATGAACGAATGGCGCATGACAACAAAAGATGCACTGATAGATGAGTTGCGTAAAGTGATGAACCAGTTACCTGGTTTGGCTTTTAGTTTTACCCAGCCTATTGATATGCGTGTGAACGAAATGATTTTAGGTGTGCGCGGTGATTTGGCGATTAAGATTTTTGGGCCAGACTTACCTATGCTTGATGCTAAAGCACAGCAGATTGTTAACATCTTATCTTCTATTCCGGGTAGTCAGGATGTATACACGCCGCAAAATAGTGGTGTGCAATATTTACAAATTAAAATTGATCGAATGGCTGCAGGTCGTCTAGGTTTGAGTGTGACTGAGATTGAATCGATTTTGCTGGCGCAGCTTGAAGGTAAGCAGTTGGGTGTGGTGCAAGAGGGGCAAAGGAGAACGCCAGTGTTGATTCGCGGTAGCCAAGACTTGCGTGCATCGCCCACAGATTTTGGTAATTTAATGCTGACGCTAGCTAATGGTACGAATATACCGCTCTCGGCGGTGGCTAGAATTGAGCGCGAGGAAGGGCCTGTAAAAGTAGATAGAGAGCATGGTGCGCGCCTAGTGGTGGTAACAGCCAATGTACGCAACCGTGATTTGGTGAGCTTTGTAGAAGAGGCTAAACAGCGTGTGCAAGCTGAGGTGAAGTTTGATGAGGGCTATGCGGTGAAGTTTGGCGGGCAGTTTGAGAATCAGCAAAGAGCTTCTGCGCGCTTGGCGATTGTCGTCCCAGTGGCGATTGGATTGATATTCCTATTGTTGTTTGCAACGTTTGGGTCAGTCAAGCAGGCACTACTAATTTTATCCAATATTCCATTTGCGATGATTGGGGGCGTACTCTCGTTGTGGCTTTCAGGTGAATATTTATCCGTCCCAGCATCGGTAGGTTTTATTGCTTTATTGGGGATTGCGGTTCTTAATGGTGTTGTGATGGTTAGTTATTTTAATCAGCTACAAGCGCAAGGGATGGCAATGGTAACGATTGTGGTGGAGGGCGCTAAGCGTAGATTAAGACCTGTATTGATGACGGCGAGTATTGCTGCCTTTGGGTTGGTTCCTTTGCTGTTTGCAACAGGCCCTGGCTCTGAAATTCAACGACCTTTAGCGATTGTGGTGATTGGTGGGTTGGTTAGTTCAACACTACTGACTCTAGTGCTGTTGCCAATTTTTTATCGTAGATTTTTTAATGGGGTTGCAAAATGAATCTGGATACCATTCCACAAGGCCTGTTAATACTGATTGCTCCAGTGAATTTAGAAGAAGTTTTAGTCGATTTGTTGTTACAAAAAAACGAGATATCAGGATTTACTTCGAGTAATGTAAGCGGGCATGGAAGACACCATGCTGAAAGCAGCTCGCAACTGAGTATGCTAGAGCAAGTTGCAGGTCGCCAAAAACGAGTGCAATTGATGATGCATGCTAGTATTTGTGAGTTACAAAGCTTAGTGGCCGAACTAAAGCAAACGTTTAGTGATGCTGGCATGCACTACATATTGATGCCAGTCACAGAAGCACAATCTATATGAAGTTTGATGTAAGATAGCCATGTGAATATAGTGGGTATTTTTCTTTTTTATTGATTAGAAATTGTCTTACATAATGAATGAAGGCTAAGCCTATCCTGCCTCTGCCAGTGGTTTTATATAAAAATCTGATGAAGTTTTTATGGTGGCTAGATAGTCAGTTGCGGTATCCAGCAGTAAAATTGTAGTCATTATTTATAAAATCAACAATGTAGAGATTAATATGCTGACTGAAACAAAAGAAACCATACTCATTGTTGATGATGTCGCAGAGAACTTGCATATATTAAGTGAGTTATTAATGCCATCGTACCGTGTGTTAGTGGCTACCTCCGGGCTAAGTGCGTTGCGTATAGTGGAAGCAGCCCCTAAGCCTGATCTGATATTGCTAGATGTCATGATGCCAGAAGTTGATGGCTATACCGTACTGAGTCAGTTGAAACAGAATCCTGCTACTCAAGATATTCCTGTGATATTTGTCACCGCGCTATCTGAATCTGATGATGAAGAAAAAGGCTTGAGGCTTGGTGCTGTCGATTACATTGCTAAACCAATTAAGCCGGCAGTGGTGTTGGCACGTGTACGCACGCAGCTAGATGTGAAACGCGCACGTGAGTGGCTCAAGAGTGAAAATGATTTACTTGAGGCTGAAGTTGCTAAGCGCATGGCAGAAAACGACCTCACGCAACAAGTCAGTATCCGAGCACTAGCGCATCTAGCTGAAATTCGGGATCCCGAGACCGGCAACCACCTACGCCGTACGCAAAACTATGTTCACTGCTTAGCTTCTGGTTTAAAACAACGTCCGAAATATACAGCTTTGATGACAGATCGTTATATTGATCTGCTTGCACGCTCAGCCCCTTTGCATGATATTGGCAAGGTGGGTATTCCTGATTACATTTTACTTAAACCGGGCAAGTTAACAGAAGAAGAGTTCACCATCATGAAAACCCATGCTAAGTTGGGCAGTGATGCGATTCAGAAAGCGGAGGATGAAATGAGTATGCCTTTGCCGTTTTTACTAATAGCGAAAGAAATTGCGCATTGGCATCATGAGAAATGGGATGGCAGTGGCTATCCTGATGCTCTTGCTGGGCAAGATATTCCTTTATCCGCGCGCATTATGGCGCTAGCTGATGTTTACGATGCGCTTACCTCTGCGCGCCCTTATAAAGTTGCAATGACCAGCGAAGCAGCTCGCGATATCATCGTTGCTGGTAAGGGTAAGCATTTTGACCCAACACTTGTTGAAGTATTTCTTGAGAATCTTGATGAGTTTGTTGCCATTGGCAACCGCTTTGCTGATGTGGATTCAGGCGTAGCTTAAAATTAGTTGTTTTAAAATGTCCACTAGGCACTAGGCGATGAAAAATAAGAATAATCTACTCCCTACAAATTTCATCGAACATACTGTTCCTCGAATTAAAATTATTAAACCAGTCGTCGTTTATGCTGTACTTGCAAGTGTATGGATACTTTTTTCTGATAAAGCCTTAATGCAGCTCTTTGAGAGCTCAGATCTTGTCGAGTTGTTTAGTATGCTAAAGGGCTGGCTATTCGTTGCGGTGACTAGCATTCTGCTTTATTTAGTTCTCGACAACCTTCAAAAATACTTGCTTCAAAAAAACTCACAAACTGATCAGCTTGACGTTGCCCAGATAAAAAAAGCTCGCCTCGATATCCTAAAGCCTGTCTTTGTTTATGCGCTGTTATCTGGTGCTTGGATACTCTTCTCAGATAAGTTTGTGATGAGGTTGTTTACTCAGGCGGGCCAAATAGAGTTTGCCATGAGTGTTAAAGGCTGGCTTTTTGTCGCGATTACCAGTGGGCTGTTCTACTTCCTGTTGAATGTTTGGTGTGAAAAAGTAGTCATGAGAGCAATTAGTGATGAGAAAAAAAGAAGTTTCTCACCTGTTAATCACATGTATTCATCTTTTGCTTTACTCACACTGATTGTTCCACTCATTGGTATTAGCTTTTTTAAATTACAAGCACCACAGCTTGAGAATGAGGCAATCAGCGATTTAAAGGTAATTGCCAACCTTAAAGCGGATCAAATTCAACATTGGATGCTAGAGCGTTCTGGTGATGTTGATATTTTATTAGCATCAGATGGTTTAATGAGGCAGATTCAAAAGTTTTCACAAAGCCAATTTGATCCACAACGCGCCAAGCAGATTAAGCGTAGGTTTAATACTTATATTCAATCCTATGGGTATGACAATCTTATGCTGGTTGATCAGCATGGTAAAGTTTTAGTCAATACCAGCACAGAAAATCCAACGCTACACGTTAATCAAGCATTACTTACTTCGGCGGTTAAACAGCAGTCAGCAAAATATAGCAATTTGATGCTTGATACTGATGGTGAGGTGTATTTAGATTGGATTGCTCCCTTGCCAGCGATATATGTGAAAGATCAACAACATGCGGTCGCTATTGTATTAAGGGTTTCAGCTAAGCAATTTTTATATCCATTAATTCAGAGCTGGCCTACAGCTAGCACATCAGCAGAAACCTTATTGGTACATCAACAAGGCGGTGAGGTTGTTTTTCTTAATCAGTTGAGGCATCGGCAAGATACAGCGCTTAAGCTCAAATTTTCAACTAAAGAAGCTCCTCTACCAGCTAAATTTTCTTTAAGTAATACTGGGGCCGGTACTATAAAAGCTAAGGACTATCGCGCCCATAATGTCATTGCAGCCTATGTGCCAGTAAAGGGAACAGATTGGCGTCTAATCGCTAAAATAGATGAAGACGAAGTTTTCGCACAACTTTGGAACAGCTTGTATTGGATTAGTTTAATTGCTTTCGCAGGCATTTCCGCCATGATGATGACGCTGGTGATGCTTTGGAGGCAGCAACAGCGCGCTCAACAGTTGGTTATGTTGGCAGAGAAAAACCAAAGTAACCAATTGCTTGCAATGCTTGCAGAGAACTCCTCCGATTCAATTTATATTAAGGACATTGAAGGACGCTACTTGCTGGTGAATCCAGAAGCTGCAAAAGCGCTTGGTGGTAGTGCTGAAGATATTATTGGTAAGACTGATGCTGACATCCTCCCCGCTGAAGTGGCCAAAAATTTTAGAGAAAACGACTTACTCACTATAGAAAACATGGTGTTGCAAACCTATGAAGAAGAGTTAGTGACGCTTCATGGTGTTCGTACTTATCTGGCTTCTAAAGGTCCTATGCGTAATGCTCAAGGCGAGGTGGTGGGTTTGTTTGGTATCTCTCGCGATATTACAGAGAGAAAAGATATTGAGGATAGTTTACGCGATAGTGAGCAATTACTAAAAGAAGCGCAAAGCATTGCTAAATTAGGTAATTGGACCTTAGATCATCACACGGGTAGGTTATTCTGGAGTGATCAGGTGTATGCCATATTTGAGCTAACGCCTCAGTCTTTTGATGCTACCTATGACGCATTCTTAGCGGCTATCCATCCTGATGATAAAGAGCATGTCGATACCGTTTATCAGCACTCCATCACTCATCATACAGGCTATGAGGTGGAGCATCGGATTATGATGCATGATGGTCGTGTTAAGTGGGTGCAAGAGCGTTGTTTTACCTTGTTTGATGAGCTAGGTAAGCCTTTAACCTCTCATGGTACCGTACAAGATATTACTGAACGTATCCAAGCTGAAGCCGCTGTTTCACGTGGTCGTGATTTGTTGTTCAAAGTGATTGATACTGCGCCCGTTAGAGTGTTTTGGAAAGACCGTGATTTACGTTACCTAGGATGTAATACTTTATTTGCTAAAGACTCAGGTTTAGCACATCCACAAGACTTAATTGGTAAAGATGATTATCAAATGAGTTGGGCTACCGAAGCCGCCTTGTATCGTGCAGATGATCAGGCAGTGATGGACTCAGGGGTAGCCAAGTTGTTTTATGAAGAACAACAAACCACTAAGGATGGTAATGCGATTTGGTTACGTACTTCTAAAGTCCCACTGAAGGACGAGGATGATAGCGTAGTCGGTATTTTGGGCGTGTATCAAGACATCACTCAGCAGAAGCTAGCGGAAGCAAAAATTAAGCGTTTAACACAGCTTTATGCAGTGTTGAGTTACTGCAATCAAGCCATTGTCCGTAGTGGTCATCAAGATGAGTTGTTTGAGCGTATTTGTCATGACACGGTTGAGTTTGGCAGTTTAAAAATGGCATGGATAGGTTTGATTGATGACGAAAGTCAGTTGATTAAACCAGTCGCAATACATGGTGATTTACATGATTACATGGCAGACGTACATATTTCAATAGATGCTGATAGTCCGTTTGGTCAGGGGCCGACTGGTACAGCCGTACGTGAAAATCACCCAGTTTGGATTCAGGATTTTATCAACGATCCACGTACCACTGCTTGGCATGAGCGTGGTGAGCATTCTGGCTGGAAATCGTCTGCTGCATTACCCATTAGTTGTAACGGTATTACCATAGGCGCTTTTAATATTTACGCCGGTGAAGTCAATGCGTTTGATCATGAGGTGCAATCCTTGCTCATCGAAATGGCAAACGATATTAGTTTTGCGCTAGATGCGTTTGCCCGCGATGAAGCACGTAAAACGATTGAGCTCGCATTACAAGCATCAGAAGAGCGTTTGCAGCTGGTGTTGCGTGGCTCACGAGATGCCCCTTGGGATTGGAACCTTGCCACTAACGATTTGTATTACTCTGACCACTGGTGGTCTATGTTAGGTTATCAGCCTAATGAACTTACTGTTGGTGCAGGCTTATGGCAACAGATTGTGCATCCTGATGATTTAGACTTGGTCAATCAGGCTTTTGATGAGGTCATAAAAGGTAGTTCTAACAGCTATGAAATTGAGTTTAGAATGCGACACAAAGATGGACATTATGTGCCCGTGTTGTCTCGAGGCTTTATTTTGCGTGATGAACATGGCACACCATTGCGAGTATCAGGTACCAACTCAGACCTTACTGAACGTAAACAGGCAGAAGCCGAGCGCGAGCAAGCGGCAAGCTTGCTGAAAAAAATTACGAATCGTTTGCCAGGTATGGTGTATCAATACCGATTGCGTGTGGATGGTAGTGCATGCTTCCCATATGCAAGCGAAGGGATTCAAGAGATTTATCGTGTGAGTGCAGAGGAAGTCATGAATGATGCATCTTCAGTGCTTTCGATCATTCATCCTGATGACTATGACGGTGTTGTCAGCTCTATACAAGCATCAGCAAAAGCATTAACGCCATGGCGTTATGAATATCGCGTTAAATTTAGCGATCAAACCGTCCGCTGGTTATCTGGCAATGCAATGCCTGAAAATGACCTTGATGGCAGCGTACTTTGGCATGGATTTATTACGGACGTCACCGAACGAAAGGCCAATGAAGAACAAATTCGCAAACTTTCACAAGCGATAGAACAAAGCCCAGAAAGCGTGGTGATTTCTAATACACAAGCTCAAATCGAGTATGTGAATCAGGCATTTGTAGATGCTACGGGGTATAGCAGAGAAGACGTGATTGGCAAAAACTCTAATATATTGCACTCAGGACAAACGCCAAAAGCCACCTACGAAGAGATGTGGGCAAAGCTGAGCGAAGGATTGGCATGGAAAGGAGAGTTTGTTAATCGACGTAAGGATGGCTCTGAGTACTACGAGTTTGCGATTATTACGCCGCTACGAGCTGCAGATGGCAGCGTCATCAATTATGTCGCAGTTAAAGAAGATATTACCGAGAAAAAACGTGTTGCGGTAGAGTTAGATCAACATCGTAATCATCTAGAAGGACTCATCCAAAGTCGTACTTTTGAGCTCAGTCAGGCGCGTGAGCAGGCAGAAGCCGCTAATCACGCCAAGAGTACTTTCTTGGCAAATATGAGTCATGAGATTCGTACCCCAATGAATGCAATTATCGGGTTGACCCATTTGTTACGTCGCGCAGGGGCAACGCCACAGCAAGTAGAGCGTTTGGATAAGATTGATGGGGCAAGCCGCCATCTACTCACCATCATTAATGACATTCTAGATCTCTCCAAAATCGAGTCCGGTAAACTGGTGCTTGAGACAACGGACTTTTATTTATCTAGCGTGTTAGATAACATTGATTCGATTATAGGCGAGAGCGCGCGTGATAAAGGCTTGCAGGTTGAAATAGACCATGGTGACGTTCCGCCACTGTTACGTGGAGATCCTACGCGTTTGCGTCAGGCACTATTGAACTACGCAGCGAATGCAATCAAGTTTACGGATCAAGGCAAGGTGAGTTTAAGCGCTAGGCTCCTAGAGGATAATGGGAACGACTTTCTCGTTCGGTTTGAAGTGCGAGATACTGGTATAGGCATTAGTCCAGAACGTGCCAATAAGTTATTTCAAGTGTTTGAGCAGGCTGATACTTCTATTACTAGGAAATATGGTGGTACTGGCTTAGGGCTTGCCATTACGCGTAAATTAGCCAATATGATGGGGGGCGAAGTTGGTGTTGATAGTGAAGTTGGCAAAGGTAGTACATTTTGGTTTACCGCAAGGCTGCAGCGAGGCCAAGACTCTTCAGCCTCAATATATGGCACTTCTGTATTAAGTGATGCTGAATCACAGCTCAAGCTAAATCATTCAGGAGCCAAAATATTATTAGCAGATGATAGCGCGATTAATCGAGAAGTCGCGGTAGAAATGTTACGTAATGCCGGCTTGATATTAGATACAGTGGCCGATGGCGTAGAGGCTGTTGGCAGAGTAAAACAGCAAAAATATGATTTGGTATTAATGGATATGTTTATGCCGAATATGGGCGGTATAGAAGCTACGCAACTAATCCGTACATTGCCTGATTATGAAAAAACACCGATTATTGCCATGACTGCGAATGCGTTTGATGAAGATCGTAGCGCCTGTTTTAACGCCGGCATGAACGACTTTATTGCGAAACCAGTTGAGCCTAAATTGTTTTACACGACCTTGTTGAAGTGGCTACCAGTTAAGCACATAGCGAGCGGTGATGTGATTGATACAGCAGTAGATCAAGAAAGTCTAGCGACATCTGATCTATCAAGCATGGATGGTCATGTTGTGTTGCCACCTGAGCACAGTGCCGTAGCTCAGGTGGCGCTGGAGCAACTGCGCACCATGTCAGGTTTAAATATATCCAGAGTGCTTGAAGCACTGCGTGGCAATGTTGAGAAATACCTTAGCCTATTGGCGGAGTTTATCAACTCACATGCTGACGATGCCGCGCAACTAGAGCGCTTGATTAGCCAAAGTGATTACGTTGCCGCAAGGCATTCAGCACACGCGCTAAAAGGTGCTGCCGCCACATTGGGGGCAGATAGTCTAGCTTTGTGTGCGAGTGAGCTAGAGACGTTGCTGCGCGAAAGCCAAGGCACCACTCTGAGTTTAGAAACTGTTGTGCCTAAAATTGAATCTCTCAGTAATGAACTCATTAAAATTGCAGCAGTATTGCCAACTATGCTTCGACCACAGCAACCTGAGGGTGTTGAATTAACCGGCGTCGGGATACCTGTCGCGCTCTTAAAATCGCTTGATACAATGTTAGCTGAGAATGATGCAGCAGCAGTTGTATTATATGAGCAGCATGCCGCTACTTTTAAAGCCGCATTAGGTGCGTCATCTTTAAAATTAGGGCGTGAGATTAAACAGTTTTCGTTTGAAAGTGCACGTGAAATTTTAAAAGAATGGCTTTGAATCTGGGCGAGTTAATCTTATTTAAGCATTCTTTGCTTTAGTTAAAATCGCATATATCTCATCTTTAAGTTGTAACTTTTCTTTTTTCAAAGCCTCTACCGCCTCATGGCTTGCAACCTCGATAGCGGACTCAATATTTTTAATTTTTTGATCAAGTTCGTTATGGCGGTTAAATAGGGTCGTAAAATGCAAGTCGCTATGTTTTAGCGTTGAAATTAAATCGCGATATTCTGGAAACATGGTGAGGCTCCTTAATAAATACTAAAATCCAATATAGACAAGTTCATTGTAAATAAGGCTGTGATTAAGCTTATTGACTTATGTCATGAAATTGGTGACCTAGCGTAACAGCCATAGGTAAATGAATATTTTGCTGTTAGTTGGAGGCTAACACGCGGGCTGCTCAAGTTGATTGAATATTAGAAGTGAGGGTTTTTTTGATTTAACTGTCTAACGACAGCTTAAACGGTGACCACACAGAAAAATATGATATTTTTATGGAGCAGAAAAGAAAAAATCCTTATAAGTTTTCACTTATAAGGATTTTAAAATATTGGCGGAGTGGACGGGACTCGAACCCGCGACCCCCGGCGTGACAGGCCGGTATTCTAACCAACTGAACTACCACTCCTTGAACTTAATGTATTAATACATATTTAAACTAAAGCTCAAATTTTCGTCAGTGCAAATTTTTGGTGGGTGCTAACGGGGTCGAACCGCTGACATTCGCCTTGTAAGGGCGACGCTCTACCAACTGAGCTAAGCACCCTGCAGCACTAACGAAGGCCGCATATTACAGACAATGCGGCATGTTTTCAACACATTTTTGAAATAATTTAAATAAAAAGGAGTTTTTTTGAATTGTCTCAATTAAGTCACGTTTGGGATGTGCGTTTTGATGCTCTTTTGTCGATTAATCGAAGTCGCTATCAAGTTTGATTTGATTTCGGCCAGCAGATTTTGCAACATACATCGCATCATCTGCACGTTTGAGTATTTCGTCCTCATTTAGCTCATGATGAATAAATACAACGACCCCAATACTAGCTGAACATAAATGTTCTATTTTAGATTTGGTATCACCTGTATTTAACGATAGTAAATATGGTTGTAATAATGCTTTACGGATTTTTTCGGCAATACGGTTGGCCTGATGTATAGATTTCTCTTTATTTTTGCTCAAGGTGTTGAGTAGGACAATAAACTCATCGCCACCAAAGCGTGACACTGTATCAACTTGGCGGACGCAATTTTTGATACGCACTGCAACCTCTAACAGTAATGCATCACCAAACGCATGACCATAGGTATCATTAATCGGTTTGAAGTTATCAAGATCTAAAAACATGAGCGCACAGTAGCGGCCATTGCGTTTGCTTGATGCCATGGTTTGACCTAAACGGTCTTTAAGCAAGCGTCGATTTGGAAGCTTTGTCAGTGCATCATAAAACGCGAGTTGACGCACTTCGTCTTCTAGTTTCTTGCGGTCTGTAATATCTAAATTATGTCCCTGAAGGTATAAGAATTTGCCACTCTCATCCTCAATAGGTGTGACTCTACAATAAAAGTCCCGATAAACACCATCATTCCGTTTTAATCTAAAGTAATGGTCGTGGCCAGTTTTCTTTTCGAAATCAACTTGCCAGATTTTTTGAGCCTCTGCGATATCTTCCGGATGTACAACGGAAGTCCATTTTTCTATGGTTAGGCTATCTTCTGGATTTTGGCCTGTAAAATCAAACCATTGCTTATTGGTATAGGTGAATGAGGTGCCGTCAAATGCCCACATGTGGATATTGGTGTTATTGAGCAGAATCGATAGTCTTCGTTCACTTTCTGCGAGCGCTTTACTTCGATTGGCTAGCTCAGAAGTGCGTTGTTTGATTCTCTCCTCAAGTGTCTCCTGATTGAGCAAAATTTCGTCAGTTGCACGCTTAAGCTTATTTATCACCACTTTAATGTGTTTGATAAACGGGTTGAAAATCAGCATGGCTTCTAGTGAAAGTAATAGCAGTGTGAGAATCCATAACGCAGTCTCTGCTTTTTCGAGCTGCTTGATGGATGCTTCGCCCTCTAGCTGATATTGGTGCACGGCTTTATCCAGTGAGGAAACTAAAGTCGTTGGTGCTGTGTTGGTAATGTAGCGTAGCGCTGCGTTGTCTGGGCTTAGCTTATCGCTATCTGTTGCGAGCAATGCACGTACGGTATTGATGTAAGTTCTTACTTGTTTGTTAAGAGAGTATTCACCTTCAAAATACATGGCGCTTACCGCTGGAGACATTGAGGATGGTAGTCCCATTACTTTATTGCCATAAAGTAATCCATGATGCGAGATTGCCATTAACTCAATAGATTCTTCCAGTTTTGTGCGAATAGACGCACGCTCACTTGCATGTGCTGTCACCAATAAATTGGCGAATAGGGCTGTGCGTTGGCTTAGCATCCGTTGACGTCCACTAATATTAACGACTGCAGCGGTACTTTCTTGTTCAGAGATGACAAGTTTGAGGCTGTACCAAGCTGCAGTGGTGAGTGCGGCAACGAGAGATAGTGCAAGTACGTAGCGCCAAGTGAGGGCTTGCGCGATACCTAAGTCATCTTTGATGTGTGTTTTTGTGAACAAGTATTTTCTCAGTTCTTGTCACTGCATATGACAATTGACTATAAGCCAAATTTGCAAGTCAAAGAGTAGATATTTGAGTATCCACCGGTGGTTTGAAATGCAGACTCTAGTACTTGGTTCAACTCTAACAAAATTGTCTATACAGGTAAAGCGACCTTATTGGGTATATGCTTGAATAAACAAAGGTTTTAGAGATATTTAGATATTAGTGCGATAGGTTTGGGTAAGTTGAGTCGAGTTTTATGTTTTCAATACTTTTTATATACTGATATGCATCAGTTAAGAGATCTGATGCATTTTTTTAAATGGCACATGTATTTTAAGCTTGATTTAAGCTTAGACGCATAAAGTGATACTCACCATTTAAACAAAGGAGTTATATCATGAAAAAATCAATGAATACATTGGCCTTAGTGTCGGTCATTTCATTTGCTTTATTATCGCCATTAGCGTTTGCGGATGATGATGCCCAAGAAATTGAAGCAATCTCAAAAGAGTTAGGTCTAATTACATTAGAGCAGGCGAAAGCAAAGGCGCTTGCTGCAAAACCTGGTGCAGTAGAAGATGCTGATCTAGAAAATAGAAAGTTTGGTAAAGGCTGGGATTATGAGTTTGAAATTGTTGATGCTGATGGGCGTGAGTGGGAAGTTTTAGTAGATGCTAAAACTGGCGCAGTTAGAGATGTCAGCCAAGAGTGGTTTTAAGTGAATAACTTGCGTGGGGTAAATCTAATTTCAACCCGTAAGCCGCCCAGTGCGGCTGAGCGGCTGAAACTTAGGTTTGCTCCATAACTGTTGGCAATGTCATAGACAATAGCAAGCCCTAAGCCACTGCCAGCAACAGATTCATCTGCTCTAAAACCACGCTGAGTGAGTGCGTTTAACTCATGAACAGGGCAGCCTGGTCCGTCATCTTCAATCACAAAAATTGGTGCATCGCCACCCGTGACGGTGAGTGATACATTACGTTTACACCATTTACAGGCGTTATCTAACAAGTTGCCGAGTATCTCCATTAAGTCTTCGCCATCACCATTAAACTTTGTTCCCTCGATGACTTCCCAAGTGATATTCACAATCTTAGTTTTATAAATCATGCGCAAAGTATGCGTCAGTTGAGCAATCTCGGTTTTCAAATCTATTTGCTGCATTGGGCGGATGTCGCCCATTAAACGAGCACGTTTTAGCTCTCTCTCGATAATTTGGTCTAGCGAGTTTGTTGCTGCATAGATAGACTCACGGATTTGTGGAAGCCCTTCAATTTCTGAACGCTCTGCAGTTTGATTGAGTAGTGTTAGTTTTGTTTTGAGGGCGTGAGCCAAATTACCTAGAGACTCTCTGGAACGTTTAGATTTTTGCTGGATAGTTTGAAGCAGATGATTTAGTTCTTTAATCAGTGGCGCAATCTCTACAGGACCTTTAGAGGTGATCTGATTCGCTTCGCCACGCTCTAGTTTAGCGATATCGCTTTGAATTATTTTTAACGGCAAGAGCGCATGCTGAATAATCAGCCGCTGTATTGCCAATAACATGATGAGACCCAGTAATGAGATTGCAGCGTATATCAACTGGAAGTGCTCAATGCTAGCTTTTAAGGGACCTAAGTTTTCAGCAACTGCAATACTGATGGCTTGTCCTTGCTTTTGATATCCAGTGGCAACAATCAGTAGTGATTGTGCTTCAGGACCTTTGCTATATAGTAGCTTTTGTTCATCTTTTGCTAGGTTTTTAATATTGAGATCAGTATCCCATAGCGACCGTGAAATGAGGCGCTGGTTACCAGTAATTACAACATAATAGTGTCCAGAGAATGGTCGCTGGTAGATAGCACTTAAGCGTTGTGGGTCAATTTCAAGTTGGTTGGATGCATTAAATTGGGCACTGGCGAGCAAGCTCTCACCCTCATGTTGCAAGCGTTTGCTTAATTGATCTTCGCTTAGTTTGTTGATTGCGTAACTTACGACTAGCCATTGTAGCGAGAGTAATAACACTAGGCTAAATGTCAGGCTCCAAGATAGTCGACCTTTGAGTGAAAGCATTACGAAGCCATTCCAAACACATAGCCTTGGCCACGCCGGGTTTGTATTAAGTGACTACCAATTTTTTGGCGCAGACGATTGACATAGACTTCAATCACATTGCTGTCTTTATCTTCATCATATTCATAAATATGTTCAGTTAACACTGATTTAGAAAGGACATGTCCAGAATGCAGCATAAAGTATCTTAACAATCTAAACTCAATATTCGTCAGGTTGCATTGCTCACCGTGATTGAAGATGACTGTTTGCGTTTGTTCATTTAATTTAAAGTGTGCTGTGTGTAGTGTTTCTACCGTATTACCGGTACTACGTTTTAATACCGCGCTGATTCGTGCAAGTAGCTCTTCGATCTGAAATGGCTTGCTTATGTAATCATCTGCACCCGTGTTGAAGCCAGTCACTTTGTCTTGCCATCCGCCTCGAGCAGTAAGAATAATGACAGGCGTGGCCACTTGTGCACTGCGCCAGTTAGCTAGTATTTCTAGTCCGTTGCGTTTCGGTAAACCTAAATCTAGTATGACCAAGTCGTAAGGCTCTAATTTACCTTGTATTTCAGCCTCTATGCCATCAGTCGCTATGTCTGTTGCATACCCAGCACGCTGAAGACCAGCTTGAAGTTGTGGACCAAGGGTTGCGTCATCTTCAACTAAAAGTAGTCGCATCGCTTAATCCTCAAGCTCTAGCTTGATGAGTTTTCCAGTTTTTGCATCAAGTTTGATTTCCCAAACTTGGCTTTGAGCATCGAGAATTTCTATCTCGTAAATGTGTGTGCCTTTTTTTTGTTCTAGTTCAGTTTCGAGCACCTCCCCAGGTTTGATGGCTTTTGCTAACTTCGTGATTTTTTCTAGAGGGAGAATTTTTCCTGTGCTTAAGAGTTGTCGTGCCGTTTGCTGATTGATATCAGCATTTGCATCTTTGTCAGTCAATATAAGCAAGCTGGTGAACAGGCTGCCAGCTGTGATGGCTAATATAAATAGATTAAATTTTTTCATCATAATGTGTTGTTTGCATGAGGATATTACCCCTCATAGAAAAACTTCGACTGAAAGATAATGGTAACGTATTGTGCATTAGAAAGCTTAACTTAAGCTTAAATTGTGAACACCATGTTAAGCATCAATCAATATAGCTACTGGAAATACCGCTAGGTACTTAAAATAAATTAACTTAGAGACATGCGATAGTGATTGCATGCCTCTTAAGGTAACGTTTGCTGGCTGGCTGGCTGGCTGGCTGGAGGGATTAATTGATTTTGTAGCTGGCAATTGCACGTGACACAGCAATATAGGAGCCTATCCAGCCAATAGAGATTGCAGAAATAATGACTGCTAGGAATAGTTGAGTATCAAATAACGTTACGCTGAAATCATTGCTATATAAATGGGCGATTTGCGAAATGGAGAGATTAAACGCCTGAATAATACCGATGAGCATGAGTACCGCCATTAAGCCGCCAAATAGTCCATAAAGCGCACCAGCATAAAGGAATGGCATGCGAATAAAGCTACGTGTAGCTCCGATAAGGTTGCTCACTTCGATTTCATCTTTTTGCGTTAATATCTGCATACGCACCGTATTGCCAATAATCACTAAAAGTACGATAGCTAATAAGCCAGCTATCATCGAGATAAGTTTTTTCCCTAGGCTCAATAACGATGAAAGACGTTTCACCCACTCTGTATTGAGTAATGCAAGTTCTACACTCGGTAAGTTTTGTAGTGTATCTTTTAGTCGAATCAAGCTATCAGGGTCTGATGATTTTGCTTGAATAAAAAATGCATCTGGTAACGGATTTTTACCTAATTGAGACACAGCATCGCTAATCTCTTGGTTGCTTCTTGATTTAGTTTGTAACTGCTGCCATGCCTCTTCTTTAGTGACTAAATGAAAGTTTGCAATACCCTGATTTTTTGCTAATTGGCGTTCAACTTCTTTGATTTCATCAGCATTCGCATCCACTTTTAAGAATAAGCTAATCTCGGTGTCTTTTTGCATGTGGTCAGTGAGTTTTGATAAGTTATCTACCGCCAAATAGAACAGGCTTGGCAGGCACATGGCGACACCAATCACCAAACAAATCATGAATGTTGAGAGCATGTTGTTATGCATGCGGCTAAGCACAAGTTTAAGTGTCTGTATGTGTTGATTTAGCCAGTTGTTCATGATGTGAAGCGCTCTGCGGAAGATGGTGCTTGGTCTAAGTGAGGTTCTTTAAGTAAGTGCTCAGTCAGCGAGCCTTGGTTGATATGCATGACTCTATTTTGTCTTGCGCTCATGCCCAATGCATCATGTGTGGACATAATGACCGTTACACCAACTTGGTTAAAAGCATAGAAAATCGCCATAATATCTGCAGCGTAACTGGCATCTAAATTGCCAGTAGGTTCATCTGCCAGTAGTATTGAGGGGCGACTGACCACTGCACGTGCGATGGCTAAGCGTTGTTGCTCGCCGCCAGACAAAGTAATTGGCATCGCCTTTTCTTTATTCAATAAACCTACTTTATCCAGTGCCGCCCTCACGCGCTTGGCCGCCTCTTGTCCAGTAACACCATTGATATGTAATGGTAAAATGACATTCTCAAAACAGTTTCTGTCATACAGCAGTTTATGATCTTGAAAAATCAACCCAAATCGACGGCGTAGAAATGGGATAGCCGATGGTTTTAGCTGGCTGACATTTTGATTTGCAATCAACACCGTACCGCTGGTAGGGCGTTCTGTTGCAGCAATCAGCTTTAACAATGTACTTTTACCAGCGCCAGAGTGCCCAGTTAGAAACACAAACTCACCAGCATCAATATTGAAACTAATGTTTTTGAGTATCTCATCGCTACCTGGGTAGCGTTTGGTGACTTTGTCAAATTGAATCATGCTGGTATTTTATTCTTAATATTGCAGTCTTTTGGAAATAGTTTTACGACTCAATCATCGCATCAATAAATTCATTGGCATTAAATGGTCTCAGGTCATCAATGGCCTCTCCAATCCCAATGTAGCGAATTGGAATAGGTCTGGCCTGTGCGATTGCAGCAATCACACCGCCTTTTGCGGTGCCATCCAGTTTACTTAAAACCAAACCAGTCACGCCGAGCGCATCATCAAAGATTTTCACTTGAGACACTGCATTTTGCCCAGTATTTGCATCAAGCACGAGTAACACTTCATGAGGTGCACCAGGTAAGGCTTTGTCCATCACACGTTTAACTTTTGCAATTTCCTCCATCAGGTGCATTTGCGTAGGCAGGCGACCTGCGGTGTCTGCTAACACGATATCAATGTTTTTTGCACGTGCGGAGTTAATGGCATCAAACATGACTGCGGCAGGGTCACCACTGGTTTGGGCAACCACATGTACATTATTGCGCTCCCCCCAAACCTGTAATTGTTCACGCGCGGCCGCTCTAAATGTATCGCCCGCGGCAATTAGCACACTTTTGCCCTCTGATTGAAACAGCTTAGCTAGCTTACCAATAGTTGTCGTTTTGCCCGCACCATTCACGCCAGCCAGCATGATGATAAATGGTTGGTGATTGCTCGTTTCTAATGGTTTCTCTAGCGGTGAGAGTAGGTTTGATAATGATGCTTTAAGAGCAGCTTTAAGTTGCGCTGTGTCGTCTAGGCTTTGGCGTTTTACACGGCTTTTGATGTCATCAAGTAAATGTTGAGTCGCGTTAATGCCAACATCAGAAGTTAATAAGATTGTTTCAAGTTCATCATAAACATCAGCATCAATTTTCCCGCCACCAAAGAGACTGGCAAGCTGATTACCTAACTGACTTCTGGTTTTTGCTAAGCCTTGTTTTAAGCGCGTGGCCCAACTTTGGCTTGGCGTCGCATCAATAGGTTTGACTTCTGGCGTTGTGGTTGGCTTGTCTTTTTTAAAAAAATCGAACATAAATTTTTAACTGAGTTTAGTAACACTATTTTAGCTTAATTTTGCTTCAGACAAACCAGTTCATTTCATGTATGTTGATGAATTATTATCACCTTTTAATCTTGCACCACTGCTGTTTACATCGCTGATTTAGAATAATGCCAGTGAATTATCGAGATATGCGTTAGGCTGAACTAACTCAATGGTATCCTTGTCACAAAAGCTTATTCTATGAGTCGTTTGAATTTATGTCAGACTTAGTGCTTGTTTAATCATACTGATAAAAATAACTGGAGATAAATCCTGTGCGTAAAACATGTTTTTTAATACTTTTGCTAGTCATGCCAATCACTGTTTTTGCCAATCCATCTATTAAAGAGTTTAAGTTGGATAATGGCCTTAAGGTGATTGTGCAGGAAGATCACCGTGCACCAGTTGTGGTGTCTCAGGTTTGGTATCGAGCTGGCAGCTTAGATGAAGTAAACGGAAAAACCGGTGTCGCACATGTGCTTGAGCATATGATGTTTAAGGGTACAAAAAAAGTACCCGCTGGCCAGTTCTCACGTTTAGTCGCTGCAGCAGGTGGTAAAGAGAATGCTTTTACCAGTACTGACTATACCTGTTACTTTCAACAACTTGAAAAATCACACTTACCACTTTCATTCAAACTTGAAGCTGACCGCATGGTGAATTTGCAGTTGAGTGAAGAAGAGTTTGCCAAGGAAATTAAAGTCGTAATGGAAGAGCGTCGCTGGCGTACTGATGACAAACCACAGTCACAAGTGAATGAAGCGTTTCAAGGTGTTGTGTATCGCGCACATCCATACTCGCGCCCTGTTGTTGGATTCATGAATGACTTGGAAAATATGACAGTTGAAGATGCGCGTGAGTGGTATAACAATTGGTATGCACCTAATAACGCAACATTGGTCGTGGTGGGCGATGTGAAAGCGGATGAAGTGCATCAGCTAGCAAAGCAGTATTTTGGTAAATTGAAACCTAAAGTTTTGCCAGTGCGTAAACCGCAAGTAGAGCCTCTACAACTGGGCGAGCGACGCGTAGTGGTGAAAGCGCCAGCAAAGTTACCTTACTTATTGATGGGTTATCATGTGCCGCCAGTCTCAACCCCTGAATCAGATTGGGAACCATATGCGCTAGAGGTGCTTGCAGGGGTGTTAAGCGGTAATCCAGCAGCGCGTTTAAACCAAACATTAGTAAGAGACACACAGTTAGCCATTGATGCAAATGCTGGTTATGATTTGTTATCGCGTGGTCGTCAAAGCTTATTTTCATTAGATGGCACGCCTAGCGAAGGCAAAACCGTGGTTGAGTTGGAACAGGCACTATTGCAAGAAATCGAGAAGATCAAGAAAACAGGCGTTTCACAAGAAGAGTTAGATCGCGTTAAAGCAGGTGTAATTGCTGCTGACGTTTATCAGCGTGACTCTATGTTTTACCAAGGTATGCAGCTAGGTACAATAGAAACGATTGGTTTCTCATGGAGAATCATTGAAGACTATCCAAATAAGCTGCGTGCGGTGACTGCTGAGCAAGTGCAGGCTGTGGCAAAAAAATACCTACATCAAGACAATTTGACAATTGCGACTTTAGATCCCCAACCGATGGACCCTAATGCAAAACCACAAGGTAAGCCGCACGTACATTAATTAAACATGACACTTTAATTTTTTAAGGTAAAAAATAATGAGTTTGCAATTTATAAAAAGAATAGCCACATCCAGTCTTTTAGTGATCAGTTCGAGTGTTATGTTTGCCGTCACCAGTGCACATGCTGCGGTGAACATTCAGCAATGGCAAACTTCTACAGGTTCGGAAGTTTACTTTGTAGAAAATCATGATTTGCCTATTTTAGATATCAGTGTGAACTTCTCAGCTGGTAGTGCACGCGATACTGCAGAGAAGTCTGGTGTAGCGGGCATCACTCGCTACTTAATGACATTAGGTGCGGCAGGCATGACCGATGAAACAATCGCTAATAAATTTGCAGATGTTGGGGCAGTATTAAGCGGTAGCTTTGATGCTGATCGGGCTGCGTTATCGTTGCGTACTTTAAGTAGTGAGCGCGAGCGTCTGCAGTCGCTCAATGTGTTTACACAAATTCTACAAAAGCCTGACTTTCCAGAGTCTGTACTAAGCCGTGAAAAAGCGCGCATTATCTCTGGCTTACAGGAGTCTGCGACACAGCCAGAGAGCATTTCCAATAAAGCGTTTATGTCTGCCTTGTATGAAAATCATCCTTACAGTTTAGATGAAAGCGGTGAAATCGATACTGTAGCCAAGATTAAGCGCGACGACTTACAAGCGTTTTACCAGCAATATTATGGTGCTAAGGGTGCTGTGATTGCCATTATTGGAGACTTAACGCGAGAGCAAGCAACGCAGATTGCAGAAAGCGTTAGTGTTGGATTGCCGGCAACGCCTGCACCAGCACCGATTGCACAGGTCACAATTTCGGCCAAGTCAAAAGAGCAGCGTATTGCCCATCCTGCCTCTCAGTCACATATCTTGTTAGGACACACAGGCATTAAGCGTACTGATCCAGATTTGTTTCCGCTATATATTGGCAACTATATTTTAGGCGGTGGCGGTTTTGTTTCTAGATTAACAGAAGAGGTGCGTGAGAAGCGTGGTCTAGTTTACAGTGTGTATAGCTACTTTATGCCGATGGCTGAAGTAGGGCCGTTTCAGATTGGCTTGCAAACTAAAAAAGATCAGGCCGAAGCTGCACTGGCGTTGGTGCATGAAACATTGGAGAAGTTTATTAAAGATGGTGTTACCGAGGCAGAGCTAAAGGCAGCCAAGGCCAATATCATTGGAGGCTTCCCGATGCGGATTGATAGTAATAAGAAAATTCTAGACTATTTAAATGTGATTGGTTTTTATAAGTTGCCGCTTAACTATTTAGACGAATACAACAAAAGAGTGGAGAAGGTGACCGTGGCACAAATTAAAGACGCTTTCAATCGCCGTCTGAAGCCTGAAAATTTTGTCACAGTGATTGTTGGTGACCCAAAAGCTCAGTAGTTTTCAATTGAATCTGGCTAGCTTAGGTATATGCAGTAGTTAAGATTCGATTCGCTAAATTTGAAGTAATTTCTGTTAACAATGACTTCAAATGAGTGCCGATTGAAATTGGTAGTAAAATGCGATTTTATTGCAATCCGTAGCACCGCATTAATATGACCGAGAAAAAATTAAATACAGTACGCATTAATGCGGGGGAATGGCGTAGCCGTTTGCTTAAGTTTCCTGACGCACAAGGCTTACGCCCTACGCCAGAACGTGTGAGGCAAACTGTATTTAACTGGCTAGGGCAAGACCTCACAGGTCAAACCTGTTTAGACCTGTTCGCAGGTACTGGTGTGATGGGCTTTGAAGCTTTATCCAGGAATGCTAAGTCTGTTGTGATAGTTGAAAAAACTGCGGCAGTTTATAAAGCGATTTTAGACAATAAGACCATGTTGAAAGCCGATGCTGCACAAGTACTTAACATGGATGCTTTGGTATTCTTAGATAAAAACCAGCAATTATTTGATGTGGTGTTTCTAGACCCCCCTTACCATCAAGGTTGGCTGGATAAAGTATTATTGCAATTACCCAAACACTTGACTAAACAAGGCGTGGTCTATGTTGAGGCTGAATATGCTTTGGCAGATAGTGATGTTTGGCAAGTATTTAAACAGAGTAAAGCGGGTAATGTTTTTTATCATCTGATAAAATTGTGCCATGACACCAATTAAAAAACGAATCGCTGTTTACCCAGGTACTTTTGACCCGATTACCTTGGGCCATGAAGATCTTGTGCGTCGGGCTGCTTATTTGTTTGATGAGGTGATTGTTGCTGTAGCTGGTAGTACCAATAAAAATACGTTGTTTGATTTGCAAGAGCGTGTAGCGCTGGCAAGCGACTTGTTTGCTTCCTACAGCAACGTGAAGGTGGTTGGCTTTAGCGGACTGCTTATGCAATTTGTGCAAGATCAGGAAGCGCAAGTGGTGATTCGTGGTTTGCGAGCCGCTTCAGACTTCGAGTATGAATTTCAGTTGGCAGGGATGAACCGTAAACTTTATCCTAAGTTAGAAACCTTGTTCTTAACACCCTCGGAGCAGTATATGTTCGTCTCTTCAAGTTTGGTACGTGAGGTGGCTAAGCTAGGTGGTGCGGTTGATCAGTTTGTATCTACATCAGTTGAAGATGCGATTAAGAAAAAATTAAAAGTGAGTCTCTAGTTTATGGCATTGATGATTACCGATGAGTGTATCAATTGTGACGTGTGCGAGCCTGCATGCCCCAATAGTGCAATTTATCAGGGTGAAGAAATCTATGAGATCAACCCAGATTTATGCACGGAGTGTGTAGGGCATTACGATAAACCGCAATGTCAGCAGGTTTGCCCGATTGATTGCATTCCGCTAGACCCCGATAAAGTAGAATCCAAAGAACAGTTGTTGAATAAATATCATCAATTGACGGCAGCTAATTAAATACTAAGGACAGCAAATGCGCATGCTACATACTATGCTTCGTGTTGGTAACATGGAGCGCTCAATCAAGTTTTATACTGAAGTGTTAGGCATGAAGCTGTTACGCCAACATGATTTTCCTGATGGTAAATTTTCACTAGCGTTTGTTGGTTATGGCGCGGAAAGTGACCATACTGTATTAGAGCTTACCTATAATTATGGTGTTGAAAGTTACGATATGGGTAAAGCCTATGGACATATTGCGATAGAAGTGGATGACGCATACCAAGCCTGTGATGCAGTACGCAATGCTGGCGGTAAAGTCGTGCGTGAAGCTGGCCCAATGATGCATGGCACCACGGTGATTGCCTTTATTGAAGATCCAGACGGTTATAAAGTCGAATTTATTCAGGCGGGTACCTACTGAGGCAAACCTTGCCCTGTGAAGAATTACGTTGTTGCGTAGTGCTCAGAATGCTCATGAAATCTGCGTAGATCCGCTTCTTGTGCTCCTTGCGGTTAGTCGTTCATTCACAATCAGCAGTATTGGCCAGTTAAGTTTGTTCTGATAAACCAGTTTGAAAGGACATAAGATTGACGCAAGGTGTTTGGTGTTTATACCTGCTGGAATGCAAGAACGGTGCTTACTACGCAGGGATTACCAATGATTTGGCATCAAGATATTCTACTCATCTGGCAGGTAAGGGCGCACGTTATACTCGCGCCAATCCGCCTACCAAAATACTAGCCTCCAAGCCATACCCAGACCGCTCTACTGCAAGTATTGCCGAAGCAGAATTAAAACGATTACCCAGACATAAAAAACTCAATTTCTTTGCGGGTATGAATGATGGATAAAGTTGCTTTACTAAAAGCTGTTCAGGCTGCACAAGCAGGAAGCTGGAGTGATTCACATCAAATTGCACAAGACTACAGTGATGCTACTGCCAACTGGTTGCATGCGGTGCTGCATAAAATTGAAGGCGATGAATGGAATAGTAAGTACTGGTATGCGCGTAGTGCTGGGCATGATTATTATGATTTCGATAATGTTACAGAAGAACTCAATGCGATACATGAAAGTTTGTTATAAGATTGCAATATAGTAGTTTGAGTATAACAAGCATTTGAGCGAAACGTTTTGGTGTTACTTTTGCGTCAGTTGATTTCCATGCGACTCATCTCAACTCATGTTATTCGATTTACATCATGAATACTTCTAGAATACCTGCTACTTAATCTTAAAGTAATCTAGCTGGTTTTGTTGGATAAAAGTTGTTGACCAATTAAACTCACTCTCTCTTCATTGTATCTGCTAAATATTCACTTAATTTTAAGGCTAATAAATATAAAAACCTATGGAACATAACGTAACCCTCATTACTACTATTGCTGCTGGATTTGGCCTTGCTTTGATTTTTGGCTTTATTGCAGAGCGCCTTAAATTATCAGCATTAGTCGGATATCTCGTGGCTGGTATTTTGATTGGGCCAGCGACGCCAGGGTTTGTTGCTGATGCACATATTGCTTCTCAATTATCAGAAATCGGCGTGATGTTGCTTATGTTTGGCGTGGGACTTCACTTTTCAATTGAGGATTTAATGTCTGTGAAGCGTATTGCAATACCTGGGGCTATCGTGCAGATGACGATTGCTACGCTTCTCGGGATGTATGTGTCTAGTGCTTGGGGATGGACTTTTGGTGAAGGATTAGTATTTGGCCTGTCGTTGTCTTGTGCAAGTACCGTTGTGCTATTGAAGGCACTAGAGTCCAGAAACCTGATGAAAAGCATCAACGCCAAGATTACGATTGGCTGGCTAGTGGTGGAAGATTTAATTACAGTATTGGTGCTGGTGCTCTTACCGCCGCTAGCGAGCTTGCTCGGTGGCACTGCATTAGGCAACGAGTCTGTTTCCATTTGGCAAACGATAGGGTTGACTCTGCTGCAAGTCGGTGCATTTATCGTGATCATGCTAGGCATAGGTAAACGGCTATTGCCTTGGATGTTATGGCACATTGCAAAAACAGGCTCACGTGAATTATTTACACTTGCGGTGATATCCGCTGCGATAGGCATTGCTTATGGTGCTTCTGCACTTTTCAATGTTTCGTTTGCGTTAGGCGCATTCTTTGCAGGCATGGTAATGCGTGAGTCGGAATTTAGCCACAGAGCAGCTCAGGAGTCGCTTCCATTAAGAGACGCATTTGCAGTACTTTTCTTTGTATCAGTTGGTATGTTGTTCCAGCCTTCTATTTTGATTGATAAACCGATGAGTGTGCTGGCAGTGGTTGCTGTGATTGTGGTTGGAAAATCTGTGGCTGCAATGGCGATTACCTTAGCGTTTCGTTACCCGCTTAATACTGCATTGGTGGTTGCGGCGAGTCTCGCACAAATTGGCGAATTTTCATTTATATTGGCAGGGTTAGGAGCTTCTCTTGGTATTCTTCCTGCAGAAGGCATGAGTTTAATTCTAGCTGGTGCATTAATTTCAATTGCAATTAATCCGCTGATATTCTCAGCGATTAATCCATTTAAAAAGTGGCTAGTTGGGTTGTCTGGTCTAGCCAGTGATTTGGAAAAACGAGTAGACCCTTTTGCTGAGTTGCCAATGAGCACTGAACGTAAGTATTTAGAAGGTCAAGTGGTGCTCGTAGGGTACGGTCGAGTCGGGCGTAGAATCGCTCAGGAATTGACAGCGCATGACATCCCTTTTGTAGTTGCAGAGCAAAACCGTGAAGTGGTTGAAGGGTTGAGAAAAAAAGGGATACCTGCAGTTTCGGGTAATGCATCAGAGCCTAGTGTGTTAATTCAAGCGCATATTGCCAATGCATCAATGCTAGTGGTCGCAACACCAGATACCATTGATGTGCGTAAAATGGTGGATACAGCCAAAGCACTGCGCCCTGAGATTAGGATTGTATTAAGAACTCATAATGAAGATGAGTCTGAGTTATTGCGAAAAGATAACTTAGGTACTGTCTTTTATGGCGAAGAAGAGTTGGCGAATGGTATGTGTAAGTTTATTGTGGGCCAGTTTGCACCTAAATAGCAGTGTGGATTTTTTCTGATACTTGGATTTTTCTCAATAAATTAGATTATTTTTCAATTGATAAAATCTAAGTGATTAGTTTCGGCCCATAACAGGCATTCATTTGTAAATGAATGTGATAGCCCGGTGATTTGAGCTATCACTTAATTTGGCAAATATGAATAATCAAACTATTTGGCCGTTTTTATAACCTTCAACACTTCTACAGTCTATCGAAGCCTGCTGCGATGTATCTCAAGTTACTTCAACATGATCTTAAAAGGAGCCTTGTAATTATCTGTATTTGTGAATGCGTACACAAATTTAAAAACCTAATAAATAATGTAGTTATTAACAAGGTTTGCTTCATCTTACTTTTTTCGATTATGTAGTTAAGTACTTACTAACAACCTGTTTTAGTGCATTAGGATTGTCCACACTTAGAAAGTGACCAGAGTTAGCAATCGTTTCAAATTTAGCATTCGGTACTTTATTAAAAGTATGCGACCTTTCTTCTTCAGTAGACCAGTCATTTTCACCATACACTAATGTGACTGGGCTACTAATCTGTTGGTAATTAACAGGAGCTTTTGCCCAACTTCTCCAGTTTTTTAATATATTTCTTCCTAAATAGCCATACCCAGGTCTATGTCCTGTTTGATCAAAAAGTTTCATTAACCATGTTGGTATTCTTTTTATATTCGTTACGCCTCCATTCATCACTAAGCTTAAGAAAAATCGATTTTCTAAAGCTGCGAATATGGCCCCATTAATGGGAATTGAGTAATTCCACATCATAAAGTTAGCAATAAAATTACCTCTTCTAATCCCGTCAGCATAACGGGATTCATAGTCGTAGGTATTGACTGCAATAACCTGTTTAATTCTATCTGGAATAGAGGCTGCTATTGTTAATGAGAGAGTCGCGCCAATCGATTCACCGACAAGTGTGATTTTCTCCAGACCTAATTTGTTAATTAGATCAATCATAGATTTTCTTAAGTATGGTTCATCATAGTTAATTTTTTTATTGATGGAAGATTGCCCATGCCCTGGTAAATCAACAGCATAAACAGTATGGTTTTTTGCATAAAATGGGATCATTTCACTAAAAAATTCAATTTGCGTCCTTATTGTGTGCATCAAGACAAGAGGCTCGCCATGACCAGTTTTAATGACTCTTAATATTTCACCATCCGTAAGTGTGATAAAAAGCTCTTCACCACTAAACTTTAAGTCTTTTGGTACATTTTCCATTTCATTCTCCATTTATATTTGAACAGCATTGTGTGTGTTCATCAGTTATCCAATTAATAAAATACCAAACGGTACATAAATGTAATTCAATACATATTGCATTGTCAACACATTTCTGTAACAATTGGTACATTAATTAATAAAGAGATAGATTATGCTAGAAAAAGTTAATAAACTACGAGGTCGTCCTAGAGTTTTTGATATGGATGAAGCTCTAGATAAAGCATTGGAAATCTTTTGGAAAAGAGGATATGAAGGTGCTTCAATAGCTGAGTTAACAGAAAAATTAGGCATCAACAAACCAAGCTTATATGCTGCATTTGGTAATAAAGAAGAGTTATTCAAAAAGACACTCTCAAGGTATGTTGCTGGCCCTGTTGTATTTATACAAGAGGCAATAAATCAACCTTCAGCTTATGAAGTGGCTCAGAGTTTTTTGACTAAAGCAGTAGAGTTCTTCACTGACACGAAGCATCCAAAAGGCTGTTTAATTGTACAAGCCGCACTATCGGTCAGTGCAGATTCTCTTTTGGTACAGGATTTATTAACCAAATATAGATATTCATATGAGAAACAATTAGCAAAACGTTTTGAGAAAGCAAAAGAAGAAGGCGACTTACCTATTGATGCTAACGCCGAAACTTTAGCTAAATTTTTATCTACATTACATCAAGGAATGTCCGTTCAAGTAACCAGCGGGGCATCAAAAGAAGAGCTCATGCAAATCGTCGAGTTCGCTTTAAAAGGTTGGCCTAAGTAAAATAGGTAGCAGTTCGATTAAATTCATTTTATTTGTAACAATTTTATTAACTAGTGTAATTGCATTACTAATGACCATCAGTAATGCAATTACACTGTGCCGCTTATTTTGATGTCTTTTGTACTGATATTGCTATCCTTGTAATTATTGTTGCTTAGTGAATGTGTCTGAATTGGCCATATTCAGGATGTTTGAGCTGAGCGAAATCACACTGCTCTCTTCCCAGCTACCACCCAGCGCTTTAAAGGCCGCAACTGCCGAGCGGGCTGACTCGGTTTGCGCCTGCACTTTTGTATCAGAGATTTTTAGCAGGTTTTCGTCTGCATGCAACACTTCAATCAAGCTGACGACGCCTTTTCGATATGCCGCGAATGCAGATTTTCGCGCTTGGCTAAGCGAGTGTTCACCTTCTAACAATACTTCTGTTTGCTCTTCGTGTTTAACCAAAGCTGAGATAGCATTTTCCACTTCTTCTGTCGCACGCAATGCTGATTGTCGATAGGTTGCCAACGCTTCTGCTTCTTGGCCTTTTGCTTGGACGATTTGCGCATTAATGCGCGCAAAATCAAATAATCGCCAACGCAAGCCCACTACGCCAGTTGCTTGATTAGCTGCACTGCTAAATAGATTTCCTCCTGAGATAGCGGTCGCACTACCTATCAACGCGCTTAGCGCAAGCTTTGGATAATATTCAGAAACTGCTACACCAATTTTTGCATTAGCTGCCGCTAATCTACGTTCTGCGACAATCAGGTCTGGCCTGCGACGGAGTAAATCCGCAGGGGAGCCGATTGAGGATATTTGTGGCGCAACAGGAATCGGCCTAACTTCACTCATTTCTGCTCTGTAAGTGCCTGGTGCAACTCCTAACATCACATCAAGGGCGTTCATGGACACATCGAGCGCAGTTTCTAACACTGGTATAACTGCTTTAACCTGCGCCAAAGCGCCTTTAACTTGTTGCACTTGAAGTCGGGGCGCCAAGCCTTTGGAATACAGCATATTTACTTTTGAAAGAAGCTGTTGTTGCGTCTCGAGCTGTTTTCTTGAGATATCAAGCCGTGACTGTAAACCGCGAATGGTGATGTAAATGTCTGAGGTTTGTGCAGCAACAGCTAAACGGATGGCAGTATCACCTGCTTTGGCTGCCTGGTATTCTGCCACTGCAGCTTCTTGCTCGCGGCGCAATCCACCAAATATATCTAGCTCCCAGCTTGTATTCAAGTTGGCTTCATAAAGATTCGCGTTCCTGTCATAGCCAGGGGTCGAGTTAAGTACTTGTCCTAAAGGAGTTTCAAGTGACTGATGATTTCTAATCGCTTGCGAATTTACATTAGCCGATGGCAATAATGCAGCATGCGCAACACCAAGCCCAGACTTAGCTTGTACGATGCGTGCGTTAGCTTGCGCTATATCCAGATTTTGTTCTAACGCTAATCGCACGTATCGACTTAATAGCGGATCATCAAATCCATCCCACCAAGCTGCAAGATCAGCATTAGATTGTGCTTTACGCTTTTCAAGCTGAACTTGACCAATATATTGATCGGAGAATCTTAGGTCTGGCTTTTTGTAATCCGGGCCAACGGCGCAGCCTGTTATCAAACCTGCGCTTAGCAAAACAGCAATAGGACGAGAAATTAACATGGCAATCCTTGAACTTATTCAATTTAGTAAGTGACTATATTACAATATGGTCACTATTTGTCAATCCCTTAAAGTCAAGGTATGCTATGAAAATGAATAAAAAACCACAACCCACCCAAAGAGGACCTTCTGAGCACAATGTTCGAGATCAAATTGTAGAAGCCGCGGCTGAATATTTCAGCCGCTATGGCTACGAGAAAACCACTGTTTCCGACCTAGCTAAAGAAATTGGCTTTTCAAAAGCGTATATCTATAAATTTTTTGCTACTAAGCAAGCCATTGGTGAGGTAATCTGCGCCAATTGCTTGAGTGCGATACTGAATGCAATTAATGAAGGTATGGTGGATGCTCCTACCGCTTCTGAGCGCTTTCGGCGTATGTTTAAAGCCACGGTAGCAGCAAGTGCAGAGCTTTTTTTCGAAGATCGTAAGCTCTATGATATTGCAGCATCTGCTGCGAGTGAGGAATGGCAATCGACGGTAAGCTATCAAATTGAAATCAAAAAAATCATCTTGCAGATTATTCTAGAAGGTCGCGATGCTGGGGAGTTTGAGCGCAAAACACCAATAGATGAAACGGTCAATGCAATCTATTTAGTGATGCAGCCATATGCTAATCCATTGCTGCTTCAACACAATCTTAACCTTGCTGAACAGGCGTCTATGATACTTTCCAGTTTGATACTGAGAAGTCTTGCTCCATAAATAAGTCAAAAATACTATAGTGACTATTGACTTAATCGGTCACTAGATAGAAAATGCAGGTTACTACTTTAAAAGGTGACCTCCATGTTTAGTCTTAAACTTAGTTCAGCGATTTTTATTAGCCTATTCCCACTGGCATTTGTTGCATGCAGTGAAAAAATGCCGATTGATCCCCGCACACAAACGCCGCTGGTGAAAACAGTAGCCGTTAAACAGGCTTATGATTCGTCGCGCTCTTTCACAGGAATTGTGGCCGCTAGGGTTCAAAGCGACTTGGCATTTCGTGTTGCAGGAAAAGTGCTTGAGCGCTATGTAGATGCTGGACAACTCGTTAAGCGTGGCCAACCACTCATGCGTATAGATCCTAACGATTTACAATTGACGGCTAATGCACAACGCGAGGCCGTACTAGTGGCAAAGGCTCGTGCCGATCAAACAGCGGAAGATGAAATCAGACATCGTGGCTTGGTAGAAGAAGGCGCAATCTCTGCTTCTACCTATGACCAAATTAAAGCAGCAGCGGATTCTGCCCATGCCCAGCTCAAAGCTGCTGAAGCCCAAGCCGATGTGGCAAAAAATGCATCCAGTTATGCAGTTTTACTCGCAGGCGCTGACGGTGTGATAGTTGATACACTGGTAGAACCGGGACAAGTAGTTAGCGCTGGCCAGACGGTGGTGCGCATAGCACATTCTGGCAAGCGCGAAGCGATCGTCAATTTACCCGAAACGCTTCGACCAGCACTAGGTTCGATTGCGCAGGCGAAACTCTATAGCAAGGACAATCTAACCGTTCAAGCAAAACTTAGGGAGCTTTCGGAGTCAGCCGATAGTCTATCTCGAACGTTTGAAGCGAGGTATGTACTGGATGAAGCATTAGCAAATGCACCACTCGGTGCGACCATCACTATCCAAATCAAGGAAAGTGACTCTTCAGCGAAAACTGGCTTAGCAGTACCCATTGGCGCGATTTTTGATGCGGGCAAAGGCTCGGGAGTTTGGCTGCTGGAGGGCAGCCCAAGCCATGTTACTTGGCGCCCCGTCAAAATCCTGAGCATCAGTGATGATACTGCAAAGATAGAAGGTAAACTCAACGTAAATGATCAAGTTATCGGGCTTGGTGCTCATCTTCTGCACGAAGGTGAAAAAGTCAGAGTGGCTACTAATGATGCTAGCAACTCCGATTTAAATCCGGTAGTTTCAAATCTTAAAGATTTGAAACCAGCAGATGTAAAACGTGGAGAGACAAAATGAGCGGCTTTAATCTCTCAGCGCTTGCTGTTCGTGAGCGCTCCATCACTTATTTCCTGATTATCCTCATCACCATTGCAGGTACTATCGCATTTTTCAAGATGGGCAGGGCTGAAGATCCTCCATTTACGATCAAGATAATGACCGTCATTACCGCATGGCCTGGTGCAACAGCTAAGGAAATGCAGAATCAGGTCGCGGAGAAAATAGAAAAACGTATGCAAGAACTGCGTTATTACGACCGTACGGAAACTTTTACCCGGCCAGGCCTGGCTTTTACAACCGTCACATTGCTTGACAGCACGCCACCTTCCGAAGTGAAAGAAGAGTTTTACCAAGCGCGAAAAAAAATAAGCGACGAATCGAAAAGTCTCCCAGCTGGTGTTATTGGACCTATTGTGAATGACGAGTATGCCGACGTCACATTTGCTCTCTTTGCATTAAAAGCAAAAGGGGAGCCACAACGGTTATTAGCACGTGATGCAGAAAACATGCGGCAGCGTCTGTTGCACGTGGCAGGGGTGAAAAAAGTCAATATCATCGGTGAACAGCCCGAGCGTATTTACGTCGCTTTTTCTCATGAGCGCTTGGCGACATTGGGAATATCGCCGCAAGAAATTTTTTCCGCACTGAATAATCAGAATGCCTTAACCCCGGCAGGTTCGATTGACACCAAAGGAACAAAAGTATTTATCCGCATTGAAGGTGCTTTTGACCAGATGCAGAAAATTCGTGATACGCCGATATCTGCAAAAGGTCAGATATTAAAGTTATCTGACGTGGCAACGGTAGAGCGCGGCTACGAAGACCCTTCCACATTCTTTATCCGCAATAATGGTGAACCAGCATTATTGTTAGGCATTGTCATGCGTGAAGGTTGGAATGGCCTTGATCTGGGAAAATCATTGGATACAGAAGTCGCTTCAATCAGCGCTGATTTGCCGTTGGGCATGAGCTTGACCAAAGTGACTGACCAGGCTGTCAACATCGAAACATCGGTTGATGAATTTATGGTCAAGTTCTTCGTCGCCCTTCTGGTCGTCATGCTGGTGAGTTTCTTAAGCATGGGCTGGCGTGTCGGTCTTGTGGTGGCCGCTGCCGTGCCTTTGACACTTGCGCTTGTGTTTGTGGTGATGGCGGCCACAGGTAAAAATTTCGACCGTATCACATTGGGATCACTGATCCTTGCACTTGGGTTGCTGGTTGATGATGCGATTATTGCCATTGAGACCATGGTCGTAAAAATGGAAGAAGGTTACAGCCGTATTGCTGCATCAGCCTATGCATGGAGTCATACTGCAGCGCCAATGCTGTCCGGCACACTCGTAACTGCCATCGGTTTTATGCCCAATGGTTTTGCTCAGTCAACTGCTGGGGAGTACACCAGCAATATGTTCTGGGTGGTAGGTACCGCGCTGATTGCATCGTGGATCGTCGCGGTTGTATTTACGCCTTATTTAGGCGTTAAGATGCTTCCCGAACTTAAGAAAGTAGAGGGTGGGCATGAAGCGATTTACAGCACGCCTAATTACAACCGCTTTCGCTCACTGTTGGGGAGTGTCATTCAACACAAATGGATCGTTACTGCCGTTGTCATAGGCACTTTTGTCGTGTCTATTCTTGGCATGGCTATTGTGAAGAAGCAGTTTTTCCCAACCTCAGACCGCCCGGAGGTGTTGGTTGAGGTTCAAATGCCAGATGGCACATCGATCGCGCAGACCAGTGCTGCCGCGGCCAAAGTTGAAACCTGGCTGGCAAAACAGAAGGAGGCGAAAATTGTAACGGCTTATATCGGGCAAGGTGCTCCGCGCTTTTACCTCGCCATGTCGCCTGAACTCCCAGATCCATCCTTTGCGAAGATTGTAGTACGCACGGATAATCAAGAGGAGCGCGAGGTGCTCAAACTAAGATTACGTCAAGCCCTCGCGGATGGATTGGCTCCCGAAGCGCGAGTAAGGGTGACACAGCTAGTATTCGGCCCCTATTCTCCTTATCCTGTCGCTTTTCGTATTGCAGGGCAGGACCCCGAAAAATTGCGCAAAATCGCGCATGAAGTGCGCCATGTGATGGATGAAAGTCCGATGATGCGAACCGTTAATGCTGATTGGGGTGATCGGGTTCCAGCCTTGCACTTTACTTTGAATCAAGACCGATTGCAGGCTGTTGGACTGACTTCTAATAGCGTCGCACAGCAGCTTCAGTTTCTGCTGAGTGGCGTACCCGTTACCGAAGTTCGTGAGGATATTCGCTCAGTACAAGTGGTTGGTCGAGCAGCAGAAAATATGCGACTGGATCCTGAAAAGATATCCGGCTTTACACTCATTGGTTCAGCTGGTCAACGTATCCCGTTATCGCAAATTGGGTCTGTCGAAATACAATTTGAAGAACCGACTCTCCGTAGACGGGATCGTACCCCGACAATTACTGTACGTGGTGACATTGCTGAAAACTTGCAGCCCCCAGAAGTTTCAGCTGCAATCCTTAAAGAATTACAGCCCATCATCACCAACCTTCCGGCTGGTTACAGGATTGAAGAAGCAGGTGCTACTGAAGAATCGAGCAAGGCCACCAAAGCACTATTGCCTTTATTCCCAATCATGATTGCAATTACATTGCTAATCATCATTTTCCAAGTGCGCTCTATGTCATCCATGGTCATGGTATTCGCAACCAGTCCGTTGGGATTGATCGGGGTAGTTCCAACGCTGCTACTATTCCAGCAACCATTTGGTATCAATGCGCTGGTTGGACTAATCTCACTGTCGGGTATATTAATGCGCAATACGTTGATTCTCATTGGGCAGATCGAGCATAACCTGAACGAAGGATTAAGCTCATTTGACGCAGTTGTGGAAGCTACAGTGCAACGTGCCAGACCAGTGATTCTTACCGCCTTAGCTGCAATTCTGGCATTTATTCCGCTCACGCATTCAGTATTTTGGGGAACGTTAGCATATACACTGATTGGAGGCACTTTTGCAGGAACGGTGCTTACACTCGTGTTCTTACCAGCGATGTATGCCATCTGGTTCAAAATTAAGCCTAAGAATGCTATCGAAAGAATTTCACCTGCACTTGGTGCTACTTCTTAACTCATATAATAGCGTCTTTCACTTCGAGCACTCCAATCCCAAAGAGTGCTCGAGTAATAGGTAATCACCACACCCGTAAATCTGATGCTTTGCAATCGTTAGATAGAGCCACCTTGATTACAAACGGGATGGTCAATTAATTGAATAAGATAATTTTAATCTACGCTACGGGCTGAATGTGTAGATTCATTAAAAAGTCTTTTGTAATGTATTTTTGATGTATTTGTAGGATTATCTAGAAAGTTGAGTCTAACTTACGATGATGACCATGCTGTGCTATTAATTCATTGATTTGAAGATATCGAACTCTTGGTTTAAATGGGAAAAAATGGGGAGTATGTTCCTAAACCAAATAAATAGGCCTGCTGATGCAGGCCTATTTTTAAACACGATAGTTTTTATTTACTCGACTTTATTTATCCAAAAAAGTCTTTGGCTTTATCTACCCAGCTTTTATTTTTTGGGCTGTGCTTGCCAGCATCTGCCTGTGTGCTTTCTTCAAACTCGCGTAATAGTTCTTTTTGGCGTGTAGTTAGTTTTACAGGCGTTTCTACCACTACATGCACCATTAAATCACCGTGGTCGCTTGAACGTAGTGGTTTAATGCCTTTGCCACGCAATCTAAATACGCCACCAGTTTGTGTTTCAGCAGGAATTTTCATCTTGGCTGAACCGTCTAGTGTAGGCACTTCAATCTCTCCACCAAGCGCTGCCGTGCTGAAGCTGATTGGCATTTCACAATGCAAATTGCCACCATCACGTTGGAAAATCTCGTGTGTTTTTAGGTGAATCACGACATACAAATCACCTGTTGGGCCACCGTTGACACCAGCTTCCCCTTCGCCACTTAAGCGAATTCTGTCGCCTTCATCCACACCTGCTGGGATTTTGACTGAGAGTGTTTTGTTTTGCTTAACGCGGCCAGCACCATGACAGCTAGGACATTTGTCTTCTTCTTTAATGACTTTACCTGTGCCGTGGCACTTAGGGCAAGTTTGTTGAACAGAGAAAAAGCCTTGTTGCATACGGACTTGACCATGCCCAGCACACGTAGGGCAAGTAACCGGTGATTTACCTGATTTTGCGCCAGTGCCGTTACATGGGTCACATTTCGCCTGTACTGGTA
>Ga0208271_100098_pt1 | contig 36388 bp, 28 predicted proteins | sample LakWasM111_LOW13_2_FD_183927 | JGI IMG/M metagenome (GOLD analysis project Ga0208271, IMG submission 183927) | Freshwater sediment methanotrophic microbial communities from Lake Washington under simulated oxygen tension - Sediment Metagenome... | ecosystem: Environmental > Aquatic > Freshwater >...
TACAGCGCCTGGATGCCGCCATCGAGGCTGCCTATGAATACGACCACTTCATTGACGAAGTAAACGGGCCCCAGTAACTGCTACCCGTTCAGCATCTGCGTCAAGACGGTATTGGTCGGACGCTTACCCCGCAGGCTTGTAGCCAGACGCTGCGCTGTTGCGCTGAAGCTCTCGGCTGATGGTTGATCGGCTCCGACCCAGTTCAGCCGCAATGCACCCAAGGCTGACGCCTTGGCGCTTGAGTACGTGAATTTGGTATCGTTCTTCTCGGGTCAAGTGTTTGTAGGTCATGGCGCTTCGTTGAGACTGGCTGGTCACAAAGAGCCCATCCTATTGACTCTTGGCCCACCCTATTTCTGAACGTTGCACTTCGTACTTGAATCCGCCTCATGAAAGTGATCGAGATCAGCCTGCGGAAGCCGGGGCCTTGATCTGACGTATTGGGTTCGCCCGCAGGCCGGGTCTCGCCCCGGCGGGCGACTTGCTTTTGGCGAAACCCGCAAAGCGGGTTTTCTTTGCTCGCCAAAGGCGCGTTGTACGCGCGGGGTTCGCTCACTTCGCGAAGCGAAGTTAGGCGAACACCACACCTAAGGAAAAGAAAGGCGACCCGATGGTCTGGGTCCCTTCGCTTCGCTGCGGGCAACCTCCGGTGCTCGCCGAAAGCGGGGTCGAGCTCGAACTCGGCTTCGCCTCAAACAATCGCTCGCCCTGATCCGCTATCGGCTACGCTCCTCGGCCCAGCCCGACGGGTGGAGGACGAAAGCGGATGCGGGGAGCCATGACGCGCGCAGCGCGTCATGGCGGTTTCAAGCGTCCGTCATGTTTGCACGCGGGCGCAGCACACGCAGCCAAATGAAGTCCCCCTCCATCGCCCAGCGGGGCGAGGGCAGGGGTTAGGGGTGGGAGTGGGGAGTTGCGCCTACTGTCCAGAACGAACCGGGAACGCAGCCTGATGCCTGTGAGGGAAAGCTGGCGTCGTCTCAGCTCAACGACTCAATCAAATCCACATACTGCTGCATCGCATCGTCCTGCGAGGTGCCCTTCAGGTTATTCCAGGCGTCCCACTTGGCGCGCGCCACCATGTCACCGAAGCCGGGCTTCTTGTCGGTGTTGTCACCCGTGGTGCCCTGCTTGTACAGTGCATAAATTTTCAGCAGTGTGGCGTTGTCGGGGCGCTCGCTGAGGTTTTTGGAATCGGCCATGGCCTTGTCGAAAGCGGCTTTGAGATCTGACATGAACAAGCTCCGTGGGGGTTGGAAGTGGCAATGAATTCGGGTATCTGCCCGGTATCTTAGCCACTGCCTTGCCTGCAGAATAGGGAATTCACCCCATCGGGGGTGGTCGGTGCACGGAGTTTTCATGGTCACACGCGTTTCGGCCCAGGCCGCGGGCAAAAAGGTCGTAAAAAACGTCAAACGCGCGGTCTCGGGCACGCTGGGCCTGTCGGGTGAACGCATGAGCAAGGTCGACACCGCCTGGCTGCGCATGGACACGCCGTCCAACCTGATGATAATTGTCGGCGTCTGGTCCCTGCAGCCGGGCGTGAGCCACGCGGTGGTCTGCGAGCGCATCGAGAACAGCCTGCTCAAGTACGCCCGCTTTCGCCAGCGCGTGATGGAAGATGCCGCCGGCGCGACCTGGGTCGAGGACCGCTACTTCGACCTGCAGAACCACGTGGTGGCCGACAGGCTGCCGAAGGTGGCAAAGGGCAAGGAGCAGGAAGCGCTGCAGGACCGCGTGGCCGAACTCGCCATGCAGCCGCTGGACCGCAAGCGCCCGCTCTGGCAAATCCACCTGATCGAGGACTACACCGGGCCCGACGGTGTCAAGGGCAGCGCCATGATTGTGCGCATCCACCACTGCATTGCCGACGGCATTGCGCTGATTTCGGTCACCATGTCGCTGGTGGACGGCGGGCAGGCGCCCCCTGAACGCCGGAAAAAGGAAGCCGCTGGCGGCGCCGAAGACTGGATCGCCGAGACCCTGCTCAAGCCTTTCACCGACCTGACGGTCAAGGCGCTGGGCGCAGCCGGCGAGGGCGCCGCCAGGTCGCTGCACCTGCTGAGTGACCCGCACAAAGGCCTGGCCGGTTCGCTCGACATGGCCAAGGTCATGCTGCAGGTGCTCAAGGACAGCGCCGCGCTGGCGCTGATGCCCGACGACTCGAAAACCCGGCTCAAGGGCAAGCCGGGCACCAGCAAAAAAGTGGCCTGGTGCCAGCCGATACCGCTGGACGAAGTCAAGGCGGTCGGCAAGGCGCTGAACTGCTCGATCAATGACGTGCTGCTCAGTTGCGTGGCCGGTGCGATTGGCGAATACCTCAAGTCGCACGGCGACGACGTGAAGGGCCAGGAGATACGCGCCATGGTGCCGGTGAACCTGCGACCCATGGAGCAGGCCTACAAGCTGGGCAACCGCTTCGGCCTGGTGCCGCTGGTGCTGCCCATTGGCGTGGACAACCCGGTGGCGCGTGTGTACGAGGTGCGGCGGCGCATGGCGGCGCTCAAGGGCAGCTACCAGCCGCTGCTGGCCTTCAGCCTGCTGGCGGTGGCCGGCCTGCTGATCAAGCCGGCGCAGGACGCGATGCTCAACCTGTTCTCGAAAAAGACCACGGCGGTGATAACCAACGTGCCGGGCCCGCGCGAAAAACTCAAGTTCTGTGGCGCGACGCTGGAGCAAAGCATGTTCTGGGTGCCACAGTCGGGCGATGTCGGGCTCGGCGTGTCCATCCTGAGTTACGGCGGCGGCGTGCAGTTCGGCGTGATCACCTACAGCACGCTGTGCCCGGAGCCGCAGCGCATCATCGACGAGTTTGTGCCCGAGTTCGCCAAGCTGTCCATCGTGACCCTGATGCTGCCCTGGGGCGACGCCGGGTCGTGATTTTCAGTGTTTCAGGGCTCCAGCCCTTATGGTACAAGCGCAGTCAGACGGAGACGGCAAACCGTTGCGCGGCGATTTCCAGCAGGCCGTCGAAAATCAGGCTTTCCACCAGCTCCACCTTGACCGACATGCTGGGCGCCATCTTCCAGCCCGCGCCGCCCGTCATGATGCATTCGGGCGCCTCGCCGCAATGCCGCGTGGTGTTTTCCACCATGCGCTGCACGGCGCCGGCAATCGCAAAGGTGCCGCCGCTGGTCAATGCGTCGCTGGTGTTGGTGGGGAAGTCTTTCACCTCACCCGTCGGGACATGCAGCCCGGCGGTGCCGGACTCGAGCGCACGCAGCATGATGCCGTGGCCCGGCAGGATGATGCCGCCCAGGAATTTGCCGGAAGCGTCGATCGCCTCGACCGTGACCGCCGTGCCCACCATCACGACCACGCAGGGTTTGCGGATGCCGCGGCCCAGAAGCCGGTGCCGCGCCCCTATCATCGCGACCCAGCGATCGGCACCGAGACGGGCCGGGTGGTCGTAGCCGTTGCTCACGCCGGCCTCCTGGGCGCTGGAAACGACCCAGCGCGGCACGACATCCCAGAGCTCCATCTGCTCCTCGACACGGCGCTTGACCGCGTCACCGGCCACGATGCAGCCCAGGATGTGCGACGGTGTGGGCAGCCCGAGCCACTCCTCGTCCGCCAGCTTGTCGATGTTTTCCAGAAACACCGCACCATGGGCCAGCACGGGCGACCCGACCACCGGGGCCGCGTAATGGGCCCACTTCAACCGGGTGTTGCCCACATCGAGTGCTAAAAAAGTCATGCCACCCGATTATGAACAGCTTCTGGGGCCAGGGACGCCGGCAGGCCTAGAGGTTTTCCAGTAAATCAAGGATCAGGGAGCGCGCCCCGCAGCGAAGGGCCGCAGGTGCCTCAGGGAGCGATGGCCACCGGTCGCTTGAAATCAACATCGGCAGGCCGTGCGACCTCGTAGGCGCGCGAGGCGCGCAGCACCAGCGCGTCACCAAACATCGGCCCGACAAACTGCAGGCCGATGGGCAGGCCCGCCGCAGTCAGGCCACAGGGCACCGTACTGGCGGGTTGCTGCGTCAGGTTGAAGGGGTAGGAAAACGGCGTCCAGCCCAGCATGGCGACCGGGTCCATGGGACTGTGCCCAGCCGGCCGCGCCTCGAACGCCGGCACGGCCACGCTGGGCGTGACCAGCAGGTCGAAACGCTGCATGAACTGGCGCATGTGCGAACCCAGCGCGCCGCGCTGCATGTGCAGGCGCTGGATATCGAGCAGGCTGAACTTCTCACCGAGCAACGCCTGGGCGCGAAAGTCGGGGTCGGTCAGCGCCTGCTGCGCGGCTGTGAGGGTGTTCCAGACGGTCCACGCACCGGCAAACCACAGGCCGGTGGTGATCTCCAGCGGGTCTTCGAAGCCCGGATCGATCTGCTCGACCAACGCACCAAGGTCGGCCAGCAGCGCCACGGCGCGGGCCACGGACCGGGCCACCTCGGGATCCACATTGCGCGCATAACCGAGGGCCGGCGACCAGGCGATGCGCAGGCCGCGGATGCCGTCTTCCAGCCCTGACAGGTAGTCGCTGCTGTCGGGCGGCAGCGAGGTCCAGTCCCGGGCATCGGGCTTTTTGAGCACGTTCGTCATCAGCGCCGCATCACGCACGCAGCGTGCATGCGGTCCCAGGTGCGCGACCGAACCGAACGGCGACAGCGGGTAGGCCGGCACGCGGCCAAAGCTGGGCTTGAGGCCGAAGTTGCCGCAAAACGCCGCTGGGATGCGCACCGAGCCCGCGCCGTCGGTGCCTATGGCCAGCGGCCCCATGCCGGACGCCACCGCCGCCGCCGCGCCGCCAGAGGAGCCGCCCGGGGTCTTGCTGACATCCCAGGGGTTGCGCGTGATGCCGGTGCGCGGTGAATTGGTTTCACCCTTGCAGCCGAACTCCGGCGTGGTGGTTTTGCCGAGGATCACCGCCCCGGCTTCGCGCAGCCGCGCGGTGGCCGGTGCGTCCACCTCCCAGGGCTGGTTCGCATCCACCGTGTGGCTGCCGCGCAGGGTAGCCATGCCGCGGGTCAGGATCAGGTCCTTGATCGACACCGGCACACCGTCGAGTTCGCCACAGGGCTTGCCGCCCTGGCGAAACTTTTGCCAGCGCGCCTCGCTGTCCCGGGCGCTTTGCAGCGCGGACTCGTGCGCCACCAGGCAGAAGGCATTGAGGGCGGGGTTGAGTGCGTCAATCCGCGCCAGCACGGCGCGGGTGGCCTCGACCGGCGAGGCCTGGCCGCTCTGGTACAGCTGCAGCAGCTCGGTGGCGGTGCAATCGGCCAGACCGGGCAAGGTGGGGGAAGGGGTCATCAGGTACTCCAGTCGTTGCTTGGTCCGGACAACGCGGCCCTCAGGGACGGCGCCGGATCGTGTCGGGCAGGTTTTTCCAGGGCAGATCGGCCGGGTCCGCCGCCATCGGCCCCGCGGCTTTGGCAATCAGGATGTCGGTCGCGGCATTTTCCACCAGCGGCGTGAAGTCCGCACGGAAATGGTTGGAGCTTTTGACGACGATGATTTTCATCGCCTCGGGCGTGATGCCGACCATGCGGAACAACTCGCGGTCCAGCATCTGTTTTTTGCCGCTGCTGACGGCCACCAGCACCCCGTCGATCTCCAGGCAGGCACAGGGGCCGAGGTGCACGGTGAGCCCGGTCATCATTGCTCCCTTGAGCGTGACCTTGCCGTCGTGGACCGCGCGCACCTTGAACGTCCCGGAAACCGGCGGGTCACTGAGGTGCCCGGTGAAGGTGGGTACGGCCGTACCCACCGTGGTGGTCATCGTCGCACCCACGCCGGCTGCCACCGCCATCGCGGCCGCCTCGGGGTCAAACATCAAACCAAGCGCAACTTGGCCAGGAAAGCGCCGCCCGGCGCCCTGCTGCAGCAACGCGTGCAACAGGCCGGTGGTGTTGCTGTCGCCGCCGGCGCCCGGGTTGTCTTGCGTATCGGCCATCACCACCGGTGTGCCCTTGCGCACCGCCAGAGCCATGGCATGCGCCACGGCATCGCCCGCGTCCAGCGTGGTGAGCCGCCACTGCGCCGGTTCGGCCACGCGGTCACCAAAGCGCTGCACCGCCTGCTGCGCATGTTCGCCATAGGCCCAGACCATGGGCGCGCACTCTGCAAAATCCGCCGCCGGGAAGGCCATGCAAAAACTCAGCACCGAGCCGAAGTCGCGATCCAGGTCCAGAAGTTCTTCGTAAATGCTTTTGGCCGGCTCCATCCAGGTGCTTTGGGCATTGAGTGGAATCAGGAAAGGCAGGCGCCGGAAATGCAGCGGCTCGCGCCGCCCGAGCTTGAGCCGGCGCGCCAGCAACTGCGCCGCCAGCTCGCCGGTGGCGGCCATGTCCACGTGGGGGTAGCTGCGGTAGGACACCAGCGCGTCGGCCTCCTGAAGCATGCGCCGCGTGACATTGGCATGCAGGTCCAGGCTGGCCACGATGGGCAGGTCGGCACCCACCACGCGGCGTATGCGTGCCAGCAGTTCGCCCTCGGTATCGGCGACATGTTCGGCCACCGCCGCGCCGTGCAGGTCCAGGTAGACCGCATCGAAACCGCCCCGGTGCACATCGGCCAGGATGGAGGCGCTGATGCGCTCAAACGCGTCTTCGGTCACATACGACGAAGGAATGGCGCCGCACCAGCTGCTGGGCACAAGTTGCCACCCCATGGTCCGCGCCGCCTCGATGAAGCCGCCGATGGGAATGTTGATGCCGGCGAGTTTGTCCAGCATGGCCTGGCCATGGATGAACGCGGGAAAGGAGTCGCCCCGGTTAAACGCCGCCCAGTCGGCCTTGGTGGGGGCAAAGGTGTTGGTTTCATGCTGGTAACCAGCGACGAGGACTTTCAGGCTTTTCAAAATATGGCTCCCGGCGCGGCCGCGAACAGCCGGCGTGTGTAGTCGTGTTGCGGTCGCGCATACAGCGCGGTGGTCGGACCCTCTTCCACAATTTCGCCCTGGTGCATGACGATCACCCGGTCGCACAGCTGCGCCGCCACGCGCAGGTCATGGGTGATGAACAGCATGCCCAGGCCCAACTCGTCCTGGATCTCGCGCAGCAGTTTCAGGATTTGTGCCTGCACACTCACATCGAGGGCGCTGACCGCCTCGTCGGCCACCAGCACACGCGGCCGGCAGGCCAGCGCGCGGGCAATCGCAATGCGCTGGCGCTGCCCGCCGGAGAACTGGCTGGGGTAACGCAGCAGGCCTTCGGCGGGCAACCGGACCTTGCCCATCAAACTGGCCGCCAGCGCCATGGCCTCTGCGCGGGTAGCACCGAAATTCATAGCGCCTTCGATGATGGAATCACCGACCTTGCGGCGCGGGTTGAGCGAGCGGTTGGGGTCCTGGAACACCACCTGCACCTGGCTGCGCAAGGGGCGGAGCCGGCCTTCGCTGAACCGGGCCACGTCGAGCAGGACATCGTCCTCGCCCCCTGCGTTCTGGCGCCACAAGACCTGGCCACCGGTCGGGTCGATCAGCCGGATCAGGCAGCGCGCCAGCGTCGACTTGCCCGACCCGGACTCGCCGACAATGCCGACGGTTTCCCCAGCCGACACGGCCACGGAGGCGGCCTTCAGCGCATGGGTCAGCCGGCTGCGGCCCAGCCAGTCGCGGGCGCTGTAGGTTTTGCTGACGTCCTGGCCGCGCAGCAGCGGCGCGCCCAGCGGCGCCGGTCGGGGCGGCGGCGGCGTCATGCTGGGCACGGCCGCCAGCAGCATCTTGGTGTAGTCGGCCTGCGGCGACTGCAGCACCGCTTCACGCGTGCCGTATTCGACCGCCCGGCCCTGGTGCATGACCAGCACCTCGTCGGCAATCTCGGCCACCACCCCCATGTCGTGCGTGATGAAAAGCACGGCACAGCGATGGCCACCCGACAGGTCCGCCTGCAGCTCCTCGATCAACCGGAGGATTTCCTTTTGGGTGGTCACGTCCAGCGCCGTGGTCGGCTCATCGCAGATCAGCAGGGCCGGCTGCAAAATGACGGCCATCGCAATCACGATGCGCTGGCGCTGCCCGCCCGAAAGCTGGTGCGGGTAGCTGCGCACCATGCGTTCGGGCTCCGGCAGCTTGACGCGCCGCAGAATGTCCAGCACCGCTTCGCTGCGCCGCTTCGCGCCCCAGTCGGTGTGCTGCCTGAGCAGTTCGTCAACCTGGTCGCCGCAAGTCATGACCGGGTTCAGCGCGGTCATCGGCTCCTGGAACACCATGCCCATGGCCTGGCCGCGCAATGCGCGCAGCCGCTGGTCCGAAGCTTCCAGCAGCGACTCGCCCTGCAGCACGATGCGGCCCGGACCGGGCTGAAGTTCGCGGGCCAGCAGGCCCATCACGGCCGTGGCCATGACCGACTTGCCGGAGCCCGATTCACCGACCACACACAGGGTCTTGCCGGGATGGATGCTCAGGCTGATGTCTTCCACCGCGAAGGGCCGGTCACTGCCGGGCGGCAGGGCGACGTGCAGCCTGTCGATGACCAGGACCGGAGAAATGCTCTCACTCATGAGGTGCGCTTTGAAAATTTCGGGTCCAGCACGTCGCGCAGCCCGTCGCCCAGCAGATTGATGGCCAGCACCGTGGGCACCAGGAACAGCGCCGGAAACAGCACATTGCCTGGGTACTGGGTGAACTGCACGCGGCCCTCGGCCATGATGTTGCCCCAGGTCGGGATGTCGGCCGGCAGGCCCAGGCCGAGAAAACTCAGGATGGCTTCGGTCAGCACGGCCGACGCCGCCACAAAGGTGCCCTGCACGATCAGCGGCGCCATGGCATTGGGCAGGATGTGGCGCCACAAAATCACCGGCGTTGGCGTGGCCAGCGCCCGGGCGGCTTCCACAAACGGTTCCTCGCGCAGGGTCAGCACCATGGCCCGCACCAGGCGCGTCACACGCGGAATTTCCGGAATGGCAATGGCCACCACCACCGTCCACAGCTGCGCGCCCAGCGCCGCCACCAGCGCAATCGCCAGCAAAATGGCCGGGATGGCCATCAGCCCGTCCATGAAACGCATCAGCACGGCATCCACGGCGCGAAAGTAGCCGGCCAGCATGCCCAGCAGCGCCCCCACGCCAATCGCCACCGCCGCGGTGAAGGCCGCCACCAGCAGCGAGGTGCGGGTGCCGTACAACACGCGGCTGAAAATGTCGCGGCCGAAGTTGTCGGCGCCCATCCAGAAGGTGTGCGCCACCACCGTGCCGTCAAGCTGCGCAAACTCGCCGCGCACGCCGGCGGCGGTGTTGATATGGGCCGAGTCCATGGCCGCCGGGTCCACCGTGCCGAGAAAAGGCGCCAGGGCGGCCAGCGCCAGCAACACGCCGAGCACCAGCACGCCGAAGCGGAAGGCGCTGTTGCGCCAGAGGCGCTGGGAAAGAAGTTGCCAGACCTGCATCAGTAACGGATCCTCGGGTCGAGAAACAGGTAACTCACGTCAACCAGCAGGTTGACCCCCACATAGAGCAGGCTGAAAAACAGCACCAAGCCCTGGATCACCGGAAAGTCGCGGTTCAGCACGGCGTCCACCGTCAGTGAGCCGAGACCGGGAATGGAGTAAACCGTTTCGGTCACCACCACGCCGCCGATGAGCAGCGCGACGCCGATGCCGATCACGGTGACGATGGGCACCGCCGCATTGGCCAGCGCATGACGCATCAGCACGGCCGATTCAGCCAGGCCCTTGGCCCGTGCCGTGCGGATGTAATCCTCGGTCAGCGCCTCGGAGACACTGGCGCGTGTGACGCGGGCAATCAATGCCACGTAAATCATGGCCAGCGTGAGCCAGGGCAAGGCCAATTGGCGCGCCCAGGCCCAGAGCCCTTGCCCGTCGGCGCCGAACAGCCGGCGGTAGCCCTGCACGGGAAACCACTCGAGTTGCACCGCAAAGATGTAGATCAGCAGATACCCGGTGACAAACACCGGAATCGAAAACCCGGCCACCGAAAAGCCCGACAGCACCCGGTCCAGCCAGCCCCCCATGCGCCAGGCGGCGATGGTTCCCAGCGGCACCGCCACCAGTACCGCCAGCACCAGCGTGCCCACCGCCAGGCTGAGCGTTGGCTCCAGCCGCTGGGTGATCAGTTCGGTGACCGGCTTGTTCAGGTAAAACGAGTAGCCCAGATCCCCCTGCAAGACACCGCTGAACCAGATCCAGAACTGGGTCAGCAGGGGTTTGCTCAAGCCCAGGGTCTCGCGGATCTTCTCGATGTCTTCGTTGGTCGAGTTGTTGCCCGCAATCACGGCGGCCGGATCACCGGGCGTCAGCCGCAAGATCAGGAACACCACGACGGCCACCACCAACAGGACGGGAATGGTCGCCAGCAGGCGCTGCAGCAGGAATCTCAGCATGTGGATTTTCCAGGCGATATCGCCGCCATTCGCGCCAGCGCCCGCTGAGCCTCAGGACAACCCGTCTTTACCAGCCGGGGCCGCGGATCTGGCTTCGCCAGTCCGCAGGCGCAGCGCCCCCTCGGGGGGCAGCGACGACACGTCAGTGCGGAGCGTGGGGGCACTAGTTCTTTTTGATGTTCCAGTACACCTGCGCACCGCCAGGCACCAGCCCGGAGATGTTGGAGCGCAGGGCCGCCGGGTTGTTGTACTGGCCCAGATGCACGTGGGAGGCGGTCTCGATCGCACGCAACTGCAGCTGCTCGGCAAGCTTTTTCTTCTCGGCTTCAGTGCCGGCCTGGGCGAACTTGACCTTCAGCTCCTCGATGACCTTGTCATCCTGCCAGCCAAACCAGCCCTTGTCCCCGGATGCATTGAGCATGGCCATGGTCAGCGGGTTCTGGATGTCGCCGGCCGTCCAGGCCGTCATGAAGGCGTTCCAGCCTCCCTTGTCCGGTGCATCCTTCTTGGCACGGCGAGCCAGCAGTGTGGCCCAGTCGGACTGCTGCATGTCCACCTTGAAGCCGGCGGCTTCGAGCTGCTGCTTGGCGACCAGCGGCAACTTGGCAATCGAGGCCAGGTCGGTCGGCCGCATCAGCACGATGGGCTCGCCCTTGTAGCCGGCCTCGGCCAGCATCTGCTTGGCCTTGGCCGGGTTGGCCATGCCGGTGTAGATACCGGTGCTGTCGCTGGCATAAGGCGTGCCGCAGGGGAACATGCTCTTGCAGAACTTGTACATGCCGGGTGCGCCCACCTGTGTTTTCAGGAAGGCCTCCTGGCCCATCGCCACCATGGCCGCCTGGCGGATCTTCACGTTGTCAAACGGGGCATGCAGGTGGTTGAAGCGGAAGATGTACTGCAGGCCGGCCGGTTGGGCATCCACAATCTGCACATCCTTGGCGGCCTTCAGCGAGGCGTACTGCTCGAAGGCAGGCTGCTCGATGATGTCAACCTCGCCGGCAATCAGGGCATTGAACTGGGTCTGCGGATCGCGGATGATGATCCACTCGACCCGGTCCAGGTACACCACCTTGCCGCCGGTGGTGCCGTCCGGCGCTTCGGCACGGGGCTTGTACTTCTCGTTCTTGACGTACACCAGCTTCTCGCCCGGCTTGTACTCGGCCGTGACGAACTTGTAGGGGCCGGAGCCGATGTTTTCCTTGATCTGCTCGCTGCCGGGGGTGGCCGCGATGCGGGCGGGCATGATGAAGGGCACGTTCGACGAGGGTTTGCCCAGCGCCTCGAGCATCACGCCAAAGGGCTGGTTGAACTTCACGACAAAGGTCTTGGCATTGGGGGTTTCGTAACTCGCCAGGCTCTTGGCCATGACGCCGCCGAAACTATCGCGGCTGGACCAGCGCTTGAGCGATGCCACCACGTCCTCGCTGGTGACGGGTTTGCCGTCGTGGAACTCCAGGCCGTCCCGCAGCGTGAAGGTCCAGACCTTGTTGTCCTTGGAGGCGCTCCAGGTGTCCACCATCTGCGGCTTGACCTTGCCCGCCAGGTCGGTCCCGAACAGCGTGTCATAAATCATGTAGCCGTGATTGCGGGTCACAAACGCGGTGGTCCAGACCGGGTCCAGAATGGTGATATTCGAATGCGGCACGACCTTGAGCGTTTTTGCCTGGGCCTGGGCCGCAGGCGGCAACAGCAAACCGGAAACCAGGGCCACCGAAGCGGCCAGGGTGAAAAGGGAGCGACGTTTCATGACAATTTTTCCTTGGCAACAAGAGTTGGGGACAGTCAGGCAGCAATCACAAAGCTGCTTTGTAATGTAACCACACTTCTGATGCAATATTCAAGCCATATGAAAAACAGCACACAACCCGGCAACCCCGTCACCGCCTGGTCTGCCACCGAACTGTCGCGCGCCATCCACACACGCCGGGTTTCCTGCCGCGAAGTGATGCAGGCCTACCTGGAGCGCATCGCCCAGCTCAACCCGCTCCACAACGCGCTGGTCAGCCTGCAGGCGCCGGACCATCTGCTGGCGCAGGCTGACGCACGCGATGCACAGCTGGCGCCCGGCAAGACGCGCACGGGAAGCATGGGCTGGATGCACGGCATGCCGCAGGCCATCAAGGACCTGGCCGCCGTGCAAGGCTTGCCCACCACCCTCGGTTCGCCCCTGATGCGGGAGTTTGTCGCCCGGGAAGACGGCCTCATGGCGTCGCGCATGAAGGCCGCGGGCTGCATCGTGATCGGCAAGAGCAACACGCCGGAGTTCGGGCTGGGTTCGCACACCTTCAATGAGGTGTTCGGCGTCACGCGCAACGCGTATGACCCGTCAAAAAGCGCGGGTGGCAGCAGCGGCGGTGCGGCGGTGGCGCTGGCCACACGCATGCTGCCGGTGGCCGACGGCAGCGACTTCATGGGCAGCCTGCGCAACCCGGCCGCCTGGAACAATGTGTTTGGCCTGCGGCCCAGCCAGGGCCGCGTACCGATGTGGCCGGTGCAGGATGTCTATCTCAGCCAGCTCGGGACCGAGGGGCCCATGGGTCGCACCGTCGAGGATGTCGCCAGGCTGCTCAGCATCCAGGCCGGCTGGGATGCGCGTTCGCCGCTGTCGATTGCGGAGGATGGCGCCCAGTTCCTGACATTGCCTGCGCTGGACACCAGAACTGTCCGGATTGGCTGGCTGGGCGACCTCGAAGCCTACCTGCCGATGGAGCACGGCATCATCGACACCTGCGAGCAGTCCTTGCGGCGCTTCGAACAGCTCGGCTGTGCGGTCGAACCCACGGCGCTGGGCACGCCCGCCGACCGGGTCTGGCAAGCCTGGCTGGTGTGGCGGCGTGCCCTCGTCGCCTCGCGCATTGCGCCGTTTTTGGTCCTGGGCAGCAACCGCGAAAAGATCAAGCCGGAAGCGCTGTGGGAATACGACCAGGCCCAGGGCCTGAGCGCCAGCGGTTTTTCAGCGGCCAGTGCGCAGCGCACGGCGTTCTACCAGCACATGCTCACGCTGTTCGAACGGTATGACTTTCTGGCCCTGCCCGCGGCGCAGGTGTGGCCGTTTGATGCGAGCGAGCGCTGGCCCCGCCAGATCAACGGTCACGCCATGGACACTTACCACCGCTGGATGGAAGTGGTGATTTACGCCACTTTCGCCGGCCTGCCCTGCATCAGCGTGCCGGCAGGCTTCGGCCCGCAAGGCCTGCCGATGGGCCTGCAACTGATCGGAAAACCGCGCGGCGACCGGGCCGTCCTGCAACTGGCGCAAGCCTATGAAGGTGTGGCGCAGGACATTCTTCAGATCACGCCGAGCCAGCAGGCGCGCTGAATCGCCGACATCTTGTTGTCCACCTTGAGTTTGGCCATGGCATTGGACAGGTGATAGTTCACGGTCCGCTCGGCGCAATGCAGGCGCTCAGCGGTCTGGCGCGCCGTCAGGCCCTCGAAGGCCAGCGCCAGGCATTCGCCCTCGCGCGGGCTCAGCGGGCTGCTGGCCTGGGCCATGGTGCGCTTGAACAAAGGCCAGATATTGAGGGCCGACCAGACCAGCGCCGCAGCCTCGGCGCGGTCGTGGAACTGGCGTGGACTGAAAATGAAACACTCGAAGGCCCGTCCTGACGGCAGCGGAAATTCGACCCGCACCACACTCTGGAAACCATGGGCCAGCCACAACAGGCGCCAGCGGCTGGTGTTGCCGGACTCTGCCTTGCCAATGTGCTGCCAGGCCACGAGGGATGCATCCGACTCGCGCCAAGGCGCGCCGAAATCCTCGCTTTCTGCCAGCGCCAGCGCTGCGTCGAAAAAGCGGGGCGGGTGGACCGCGGCCACCAGCCGATCCTGCCGCTGGCCAAACGGGTCGGGGCTCAGAACCACCACCGCCTCGACGGAAAATTCGCGCAGTGCAGAAATCCAGTCACTCAACATGCTGTCCAGCGCAATACTGTCAAAGTTGACAGGGGGCCGCATCGTCATTTAAGCCCCGGAACTGTGACAATGTATTGTGATATGTTCGAAAATTTACGCATGACTTCCGGAGTACCCGCCACGATCAAACAATTGATTCACACGCTATGGAGCAGCCCCGTCGCGTGGGTGCGGCTGTGGTGTGCGCGAATCAGGGCTGAACTGCTTCAGGAGCAGCTGGTTCTCATTTTGCACCCGTCGCGCTGGCGCCTGCGCTGGCTCGGGCTGTTCACGCTGGTGGGTCATCCCCTGTTTGGGTGGATCTGGGGACAATGGCTGCCGCAGCCTTACGAGAGCCCCGCGCTTCGCGCTGTCATGGGTACGCTGGGCTTGCTGCTGATCTCGGAGAGCATCACCAACGACCCTTCCAGCAAACTCTCGGCGCGAATTTTTTCTGTGGTTTTCTGGATCCAGCTGCCGGTTTTTTTCAGCTGGATGTATCTTTGCAACAACGGCAATACGGTCTGGCTGGCCAGCTATTGCGCCATGGTGCTGATTTATTACCATGTGACCGACTGGCGTGCAGCCACCCTGGGGACGGTCAGCGGCGCCCTGCTGGCCTGGGCGCTGTTCCAGGTGTTTGGTCCGGCGGTGCCCCCCATGAGCCAGCAGCAGTTTTCCATCAACGCCGTCGTGATCGGCTTCAGTTGGGCCAGCGCCCTGCTGCTGGGACTGTCGTCGGCCAACCTGCGGCGTGAGCACCTGCAGCACACACTGACCACCATGGGCATCATGGCGCATGAATTGCGCACCCCGCTGGCCACGATGTCGCTGATCGGCGACGCCGTGCGCAATGAAGGCCGGCAGATCAAGGAGCCCGGCGGCGGCCAGCGGCTGGACCAGCTGGTGGTCAGGCTGCATACGCTGGTGCGCAACATGAACCAGCAGATCGACACGCAGATCGCCAATGCACGCCTGCTACGCCTGCCGACACACCGGGAATCCGTGGCTGCCGCTGCGCTGCTGCGCAACGTGGTCAAGGACTACCCGTATCGCAATTCGCGCGAACGCGAATCTGTGGTGCTGGTGCTGCGCAAGGATTTTTCCTTCGAGTCGTCCTACCGGCTGTTCGCGCAGGTCATCAACAACCTGCTCAAAAACGCCTTTCGTGCGCTGGCGGCAACCAGCTCGGCCGCCAAACCCGGTGACCTGCGCATCGAAGTCGGGGTGCTCAATGGTTATGGGCGCATCATCGTCACCGACCAGGGCACCGGGGTCCCGCCGGAATTGCAGGCACGCATCTTCGAGCCGTTTTTCTCGACCGATCGGGGGACCGGTCACGGGCTGGGGCTGGCTTTCTGCCAGCAGGTCGTGGAAAGTGCCGGCGGCACCATCCGGGTGAAGTCGGAGCCCGGGCGTGGCGCCATTTTCATCATCGAGCTTCCGGTTCTCAGGTAACCAACCCACACGCGCATCCATGAGTTTTCCCTTGTTTCATCGCCCGGGCGCCATCGTTTTCCTTGACGATGACCCTGCCTACCTCGAAATGCTGGCGATGGTGCTGCCACGCCAGTGGCACGTCAAGCTGTATCTGCGGCCGCAGACCTGCATCAACCAGCTGCAACAGGAGCCGCCGCTGTGGGAGGCTGACGCATGGACGCAGCAGGAGATGATCGAGCGCTGGCGTGCAGGCAGTCCGCTGATTCCGCAGGTCCTGAACTACTGGGCCAACCATACCGAACGTTTCGGACTGGCCAGGGTCTGCGTGTTCGACTACGCCATGCCGGGCATGGACGGCCTGCAGGCACTGGGCGAGTTGACGGACTGGCCAGGGGGCCGGGTGCTGCTGACCGGCCAGGCCGACGAGCATGTGGCGGTGAGCGCCTTCAACCGGGGGCTGATCGACCAGTTCATTGCCAAGCAGACCGTCGACATCTCCCAGCACCTGATCACCGTGATCCAGCGCATGCTCGCCCAGCCGCAAATCCGCCATTCCCAGATATGGCGGGCCGCGCTGACCCAGCCCCAGCATGCCCTGCTGCAGGTGCCGTCGGTGGCCCGCCAGCTCACCAGTCTGGCCAGCAGCCACTGGGTCGAACACGTGGTCATTGGCCAGCCCTTCGGCATCCTGGGCATGGGCGCGGACGGTCGCGCCAGCTGGCTGCAGCTGGAGTCTGCCGCAGGCCTGGCCGACCTGGCGGAGTTGGCAGAGTCCCAGGGCCTGAAGGCGGCTGCCGCTGACGACATCCGGGCCGGCCGTCACCTGGTGGACCTCGAGCTTCAGCAAGCCCTGGGGCAACCCGGACCAGCGCGCCTGGTTCCGACGTTTTCCATTGGCCACGATGGCACCTTGCTGGGCGCCCTGTTTCCGGTCGAGCTGGCCGCCAGTCCGCCGGGGTTGACCGGTTACAAACACTGGCTCAAAAAGCACGGCCGGCGCGCCGTGCGGGACTAGGCTTGCGGAGCCTGCCAGCAGGCCTTAACTCGTTTCAGCCGTCCGCGCCCGGCGGGCAATCGGCCAGTCCCAAGGCTTGACCAGCGGCGCGACCTCGTACGCGACCGCCTCCACGTGGCTGAGCTCCGCATCGGTCAGCCCGGCGTGCAGGGTCAGACGCACCATGGCCCGGTTGCGGCTGGTCGCCGGGGCACAGAACACCGCACCAAAAACACCGCGTTCCTCCAGGTGGTCGCGCAGCACCATGGTGTCAGGTTCGGTGCCGGCCTCCAGGGAAATGATCTGCTCCGTGCCCTGATGGATCGGATAACCCATGTCAGACAGGCTGCCGCGCAACCTCAGCGTATGGGCCCGCAGGCGCTGGCGTTGTTCGTCGCGTTTGCCGATCACGGCGAGCGTGGCGCCGAGGCCGGCGATCTCGTGGGGCAGCAGGCAGGAACTGAAGATATTGGGGTAGCTGGAACTGAGGATGTAGTAACGCAGTTCTGCGGGCGCCGTGAAAAAACCACCGCGCCCGGCAAAGGCCTTGGCCAGGCTGGCGGTGATGAAATGCACCCGGTCCGTCAGACCGAGTTCGGCGCACAGGCCAGCGCCGCCGGGTCCATGCGTGCCGAGTGAATGCGACTCGTCCACCAGGATCATGCAGCCGTGGCGCTCGGCCACCTCCACCATCTCGCGCAGGGGACACAAGGCGCCGGTGGTGCTGTACACCGAGTCCACCACCACCACGCCCGGACCGTGCCGTGACAACACCCGGTCCAGGTGGGCCGGGTCGTTGTGGCGAAACGGATGCGCCGGTGCACGCGCCGCGTGCGCCCCCTCCCACAGCGACGTGTGCGCCAGCGTATCAAGGTAGACCGGGGTTTGCGGATCGGCAATCGCCTGCAGCAAACCCACATTGGCCGCGTAGCCGGACTGGCAGACAAACCCGTCTTCCTTTCCGACCCATTGGGCCAGGTTTTTTTCCAGTGTCCTGGCGGGATGCTCGCCATGCACAAACACGCCGGACTGGATCACGAACTCGCGGTCGTTGCGCAGGGCTGCCACCTGGGCGCTGACGATGTCGGGATGGCCGGTCACGCTGAGGTAATCGTTGCCGTCGAGCCGAACGGCATCGGGACCGGCCGTTCTGCCGTGAAGGACAAACTTGCCACCCCACTGCTGCTGCCAGCGTGGCGTGAATTCGCGCGCAATACGCTGCTGCAGATGCGGGGAGAGTCCCGGGTTGACAACAGCTTTTGTTACCAGTTGTGCGGGGGATTTTTCGAGAAGTTGAGCGTGCATGGTGGTTACCTTGTGAAAAAGTACCACCATTGAAGATGAATTTAACAAATTCAAGCTTGCCCCCCCTGTCAACATTGACAGGGGTCGGCTCCCGAAAGTCGGATTCCGGTGTAGTAATTGCCCTAAATCACTACCTTGGTATTACTCTGATGTTGCTTGGCGACCACTTGTCAGACTTAAAGCTGCCAGTGCCATGATTTTCGCGCTGTCCACCAGCTCCTGAATGCCCACATATTCGTCGGGCTGGTGCGCCAGATCGAGAATGCCTGGACCGTAGGCTATACACGCATCGAGCTTGCCCGTGCGCACGATGTGTTTCTGGTCGTAAGTGCCGGGACTGGAGATGTAGCTCGCCTCGCGGCCCAGCACCCGGGCAATGGCGCGCGCGGTGGCCAGCACCACCGGCGCGTCTTTGGGCGTGGCCGTCGGCACAAAACTCATGATGTCCCGGATGCCGTAGTCAAAGCCGGGGCGGCTGCGCTTGAGCTCGTCGAGCATGGCCACAATCTCGGCCTTCACGGCCTCCAGGTTTTCCTCGGCAATGAAGCGGCGGTCCAGCACGGCGCGGCAGGAATGCGCCACCACCGGTGACGGCAGGTCGCCGGTCGGACGGTTCAGCGCGTCCATGGAAAACAGCTGCTCGACCTGGCCGCCATGCAGGCTGTTGATGTTGAGCGTGCTCACCCTGGCGCCGGGCGGCTCCACCGGTTCGGCGGTATGGCGGCCGGACAGCCGCGGCTGCAGCTGCGTCTCCAGCAGATGGAGGAAGGCACTCATGTGGTTGATGGCGCTGTCGCCCAGGAAGGGCATGGAGCCATGGGCAATCCGCCCCAGGGTCTCGACCTCGCCCCACCAGACACCGCGGTGGCCCAGGCAGATGCGGTCCACCCCGAGCGGCTCGGGGATGATCACATGGTGTACGCGCGGTTTCGTGAAATAACCGCGCTCGGCCAGATAACCTACGCCAGCGAAGCCGCCCGACTCCTCATCGACCGTGCCGGAAATTTCCAGCGCGCCGGCAAACGGCAGGCCTTCTTCAAGAATCGCCTCGCAGGCAATCACGCTGGACGCCAGTCCGCCCTTCATGTCACAGGTGCCGCGGCCGTAAACCTTGCCGTCCCGGATCTCGCCGCCAAAGGGATCGGTGGTCCAGCCGGAACCGGCTTCCACCACGTCGATGTGGCTGTTGAAGTGCACACACTCACCACCGGGCGCACCTTCGTAGCGGGCCACCACATTGATGCGCGGATGGGAGTTGCGGTCGCCCGGTGCCCCCTCGGCCCGGATGTATTCGACGGCAAAGCCGCGTTTTTGCAGCCGCTCGCCCAGCAGGCGGGCGCAGGCTTCGTAAGCGTCCCCTGGCGGGTTGATGGTGGGAATGCGAACCAGGTCCTGGGTGAGCGCAATCACCTCGTCGCGTTTGGATTCAATGCGTTTGAGCAGGCTGTCATTGTTCATGCAGCCAGTTTAGGGGAACCGGGCCCGGCTGTCTCATGGCCGTTCCATGCGCGGCCCCGGGGGCACCCTTCGACAGGCTCAGGGCGATCGGTCCAAATGACCCGCGTGGCTTTCTCGTTACCAGCCGGGGCCGCGGAACCGGCTTTGCCGGGCCGCAGGCGCAGCGCCCCCTCGGGGGGCAGCGCAGTACGCGAAGCGACAAGCGTGGGGGCGCTAGTTCTGGCTCTAGTTCTGCCGCCACGGCAGGCCGCGGTAACGCCAGCCGCCGCGGGCACCACGATGGGCCTGCGCATCGGGGTCGCCTTCGAAACCCTCCAGGATGTTGTAGGCCTCCAGCCCCAGTTCGGTGGCGCGTCTGGCCGCGGCGATCGAACGCACACCGCTGCGGCAAAACATCACGGCCTTTTGGCCCGCCGGCACGGCGGCCCGCAGGCCTTCGTCGAACTGCGGGTTCATGGCCATGCCCGGCCACTGCTTCCAGGCCACAGGCACCGCACCCGGCACAAAACCCACCCATTCACGCTCCGCATCGGTGCGTACATCGACCAGCACCGCCTGGCCGGCCTGCCACCATTGGCAGGCCAGCTCGGGCGACACATTGCCGGCATAACCATCGGCCGGCAGGGCCTGGAACACGTCGGCCCCACCGGCGTCGTGGCGGCCGGTCCCCAAGCCGGAACTCTGGTTGGCAGGAAGCGCTTCGTCCATGCGCGCGGGCCGGGGCAGCTGGAGCTGCGCCATGGTGGCCACAAACTCGGCCAGGCTTTTCCCGGCGATGCGGGCATTGCCGGCCTTCTCGGCCGCAATCGTCGAATGGGTCCGGCCCTGGTAGTCGTGACCCGGCCAAACCACGGTGTCGTCCGGCAGCGTGAACAGCCGCCCGGTGATGCTTTGGTAGAGGTCTTCGGCGCTGCCGGACTGGAAGTCCGTGCGGCCGCAGCCATTGATCAGCAGCGTATCACCGGTGAAAACGTGGCCGCGCCAGAGGTAACTCACACTGCCGGCCGTATGCCCCGGGGTATGCATCACGCGGACCTGTTCACCGCCGACCTGCAGCACATCACCGTCGCCAAGCTGCCGGGCGGCCGTGGCAATGCCGCAGCCTTGCGGCGCCGCCGTGCGGGCGCCGGTGTGTTCCGCCAGTTGCCCCGCGCTGGTGATGTGGTCGGCATGGGCATGCGTCTCCACCGTCCACAATAACTTGAGCTGGTGCTCCCGCAGCACCGCGAGGTCGCGCTCGACCTGCTGGTCCACCGGGTCGATGATCAGGGCCTCACGCGTGGACGGATCAAACAGCAGATAGGTATAGGTGCTGGAAGCAGGGTCAAAAAGTTGAATCGGTGTCATGACAGGTTTCCAGGGCCGCCGGCAGGCAAAAGGCCAGCCTGCATGAACCGCAGTTTAGAACCTCACGGCCAGCGACAGCCTGTCGCCGCTCCAAAAACAAGAAGCGCGCGCCGGAACCATCGTCGCCACACGCCGTTTGCCGACGCGGAACGGACGGATCTGAACATTGACTGAAAGCTGACAGCTTTCAGCACATCGTTAAACAGAGCCCAGATAAACAGTTTCACCCCATTTGGGGGCAATTGCCGCTGCCCCGTTGGTAAAAACCCTCTTCCATACCGGGCCGCTATGGAAAAAGATAGTGCGCTAACGTTTTTTCACAACAGGAGACAAGCCATGACCGATATCAAGACCCCTCGCCGCCGCAGTCTGCTCAAGGGCGCAGCTGTTGCAGCCGGCGCCGGTGCCATGTCCGCACCGATGCTGGCGACCGCGCAAACGGCCACCACGCTGCGCTTCCAGAGCACCTGGCCGTCGAAAGACATCTTCCACGAGTACGCCTCCGACTTCGCCAAAAAAGTCAACGACATGGCGAGCGGCAAGCTCAAGATCGAAGTGTTGCCCGCGGGCGCTGTCGTTCCTGCGTTTCAGCTGCTCGAGGCCGTCAACAAGGGCACGCTGGACGGTGGCCACGGCGTGGTCGCTTACCACTATGGCAAAAATTCAGCGCTCGCGCTGTGGGGTTCCGGCCCGTCCTTCGGCATGGACCCCAACATGCTGCTGGCCTGGCACAACTACGGCGGCGGCAAGGTCCTGCTGGAAGAGATCTACAAGTCCATCAACATGGACGTGGTGTCCTACCTCTACGGCCCCATGCCGACCCAGCCCTTCGGCTGGTTCAAGAAGCCGATCTCTAAGGTCTCTGACATCCAGGGCATAAAGTTCCGTACTGTGGGTCTAGCCGTCGACATGTACACCGACATGGGCGCGGCCGTCAATCCGCTGCCGGGCGGCGAAATCGTGCCGGCACTGGACCGCGGCCTGATCGATGGCGCCGAGTTCAACAACGCTTCATCGGACAAGCTTCTGGGCTTTCCTGACGTGGTCAAGAACTGCATGCTGCAGAGCTTCCACCAGAGCGGCGAGCAGTTCGAGATCCTGTTCAACAAGACCAAGCTCAACGCCCTTCCGGCCGAACTCAAGGCCATCATCGACTACGCCGTTCAGGCAGCCAGCGCAGACATGAGCTGGAAGGCCATTGAGCGCAACTCCAAGGACTACATCGAGCTCAAGAAGGCCGGCGTCAAGTTTTACAAGACGCCCGACGCCATCCTGCGCGCCCAGCTAGCTTCCTGGGACAAGATCATGGTCAAAAAGGGGGCCGAGAACGCGCTGTTCAAGAAGGTGCTCGACTCGCAGAAGGTCTTTGCAGAACGTGCAGGTCAGTGGCAAAACGACTACACGGTCGACTTCAAGATGGCTTATAACCATTATTTCAGCAAAGGCAAAAAGGCTTAAATCAAGCTTCGGCATCTAAGGGGCACCTTGGGTGCCCCTTTATTTTTTCAGGGACCGTCCTTTGGCGGCGCTAGGAGTTGCAATGCAATCGTTTTTACTGGCGGTGGACCGGTTTTCCACCTGGATCGGCAAGGCCTGCGCCTGGAGCGTGGTCCTGCTGACCGTGCTGATCAGCTGGGAGGTGTTCAGCCGTTACGTGCTCAACCGCCCCCACGCCTGGGTGCTCGACGCCCAGATCATGCTTTATGGTCTGCTGTTCATGATGGCGGGCGCCTACACCCTGAGCAAAAACGGCCATGTGCGTGGCGACGTGCTTTACGGCTTTCTCAGGCCGCGCACGCAGGCGATCGTCGACCTGACGCTGTACATCCTTTTCTTCCTGCCGGGCGTTGTCGCGCTGACCTGGGCCGGCTGGACCTATGCCAATGAGTCGCTGGCGATCCGCGAGCAGACCTTCAACGCCGACCCGATTCCGGTCTATCCGTTCAAGTTCGTGATCCCGGTGTCGGGCTTTGTGCTGCTGCTGCAGGGCTTTGTGGAAATCATCCGCTGTATCCAGTGCATACAGACCGGCGCCTGGCCGGTGCGCGAAGGTGACGTGGAGGAAGTGGACGTAGAAAAACTCAAGGAAATGGTGCACGTGAAAGACGAAGACATGGCAGCGCTCGAGCGCGATCTGGCCCTCAAGGAGAACCACAAATGAAGATCCGCAAAGAACTCTGGTTCGGCCTGACCTTCATGGCGCTGGTCATCATCGGCGCCGCCACGCTGCTTCTGAGCGTCGAGAAAATCACCAACGGGCACCTGGGGCTGCTGATGCTGTCCCTGGTGGTGACCGCCATCATGCTGGGTTTTCCGACGGCCTTCACGCTGATGGGCATGGGCATGATTTTCACCTGGCTGGCCTACAACCGGGACACCACGAAGACGCTGGACCTGATGGTGCAGGCGGCCTTCAAGACCATGGCCAGCGACGTGCTGATTGCGATACCGTTGTTTGTTTTCATGGGTTACCTGGTCGAACGGGCCAACCTGATTGAAAAACTCTTCAAGAGCCTGCATCTGGCCATGGCCCGGATTCCCGGCTCACTGGCTGTGGCGACCCTGGTCACCTGCGCGATTTTTGCGACGGCCACCGGCATCGTGGGTGCCGTGGTCACGCTGATGGGCCTGCTGGCCTTGCCGGCGATGCTGCGTGCCGGTTACAGCGTCCCGCTGGCGGCCGGCGCCATCACGGCGGGCGGCTGCCTGGGCATCCTGATTCCGCCTTCGGTGCTGCTGATCGTGTACGGCGCCACCGCCGGCGTCTCCGTCGTTCAGTTGTACGCTGGTGCGTTTTTCCCGGGCCTGATGCTGACCGGCCTGTATATCCTCTACGTCATCTTGGTCGCCAAGATCAAGCCCCAATGGGCCCCTCCGCTGTCGGCCGCGGACCGCGCGGTGACGCTGCCGCCGTTGACACAGCAGCTGACCACTGGCACGGACAAATACGCGCTCACAGGACTCTTCGGTGCACTCAAGGGAAAACGCAATGCCGACGTGCCGCTTGGCCATATCCTGCGGCAACTGGCGATTGTGGTGCTACCGGGCTTGTTATTCCTGTTGGTACTCGTGACCAGCTATCGGGCGGTCACCACCGTCAACGCCGAGGCGGTCTACGACATCCAGCAGATAGGCGCCTCCAGCTCGTCAAGCGCCCCAAGCGCTGACACCGGCGGTTTGCAGGAACCTCCCCAGGAAGGTGGCCTGAAAGAGCCGGTTGCCGAGGGCGGCCTGCAGGAACCCCCGTCGGGTGATGTCAAGGAGCCACCTGCCGCCGAAGCCCCCGCCGCGCCGGCGGCCGCGAGTGTGGCCGCGCCTCCCGCCTTAGCCACAGTCAGCGCCGACAAGGCGCCAGCCGCCGCAACCACACGCGACGCGCCCACCTGGTGGTGGGTCTGTTTTGCCATTTTCGGCGCGCTGGTTGCCCTCTTCTACCTGTTCCTGAGTTTTGCGCGGCTGGAAATCTTCAAGATGCTCCTGACCTCCTTCTTTCCGCTGATGGTTCTCATCATCTCGGTGCTCGGGTCCATCGTCATGGGGCTGGCCACTCCGACCGAGGCGGCCGCGATGGGCGCCCTCGGCGGTTTTCTGCTGGCGGCGGCCTACAAGCGGCTCACACTGTCGGTGCTGCAGGAGTCGGTGTTCCTGACGGCCAAAACCTCGGCCATGGTGTGCTGGCTGTTTGTCGGTTCGGCCATCTTCTCGGCGGCTTTTGCGCTGCTGGGCGGCCAGGAGCTGGTGGAGACCTGGGTGCTCAGCATGAACCTGAGCAAGACGCAGTTCCTCGTGATGAGCCAGGCGATTATTTTCATTCTCGGCTGGCCGCTGGAGTGGACCGAGATCATCGTGATCTTCATGCCCATCTTCATCCCGCTGCTGGACAACTTCGGCGTCGATCCGCTGTTTTTCGGCCTGCTGGTCGCACTGAACCTGCAGACGGCTTTCCTGAGCCCGCCGGTAGCCATGGCCGCGTTTTACCTCAAGGGTGTGGCACCGAAGCATGTGACGCTGAACCAGATCTTCGCCGGCATGTTGCCCTTCATGGGCATCCAGATCCTGGCCATCGTCTTGCTGTACCAGTTCCCTGCCATCGGCCTGTGGTTGCCGCAGTTGCTGTACAAATAGAACCAAGCGGGCATCGCCCACCAGTCGGAAACCAAAGGGGCGCGCAGGCGCCCCTTTGTTTTGGAAAAACGGTAAGATTGACGTTTACGTAAACGTCAATCACCCACACGGAGACAGCCATGTCCAACGGCAACAGCAAGCGCGCGGCCCTGCTGGCCCCCTGGCAACCGCCCACCACCGGGCGGGGCCGGCCGTTTGGGCTGTCCAAACTCCAGGCGTCGGCCAAACCCTTGTCGAATGGCGACAAAGGCGACGACAAGGCCGCCGTGGACGCCCTGGCAATGGAACTGGATGGCCTGCAGGACCTGTTTTTCGCCGACAAGCGCTACAAGCTGCTGGTCTTGCTGCAAGGCACCGACACCTCGGGCAAGGACGGCACGATTCGCGCCGTGTTCAGCCGAACCAGCCCGCTGGGCGTGCACACCGTGGGCTGGAAGGCACCGAGCGAGGAAGAGCGGGCACACGACTACCTGTGGCGCATCCATCGCCAGATGCCGGGGGCGGGCGAAACCATGATTTTCAACCGCAGCCACTACGAAGACGTGCTGGTCCCCGTGGTCCAGGGCTGGATCACGCCCGAGCAGACCGCGCAGCGTTTTGCCCACATCAACGAGTTCGAGCGCCTGCTGGCCGAAACCGGCACGGTGATCCTCAAGTTCATGCTGCACATCAGCTTCGAGGAACAGGGCCAACGCCTGCAGGAACGGGTGGACGACCCGACCAAACGCTGGAAATTCAGCCTGGGCGACCTGGCGGTACGCAAGCAGTGGGCCGACTACCAGAAGGCCTACGAAGCGCTGCTGGGTGCAACCAGCACGCCCTGGGCGCCCTGGACCGTGGTGCCCGCCGACTCCAAGACCCACCGCAACCTGATGGTGGCCACGCTGGTGCGCGACAAACTGAAGTCGCTGGACCTGTGCTACCCCCCTGACGATCCGGCGCTGGCCGGATTGAAAATCGAATAATCCCTCCCGCATCCAAGCCACGAGACAACCCTCCAGAGAGCGCCGCCATGACCGACCTGTCCGCCGACTACCAGGCCCTTGCCAACTACCGCCCCACGCACAAGGTGCGTTTTGTCACCGCCGCCTCGCTGTTTGACGGCCATGACGCCGCCATCAACATCATGCGGCGCATCCTGCAGGGCATGGGCGCCGAAGTGATTCACCTGGGCCACAACCGCAGCGTGGACGAAGTCGTCACCGCGGCGCTGCAGGAAGATGCGCAGGGCATTGCCATCAGTTCCTACCAGGGCGGCCACGTCGAGTACTTCAAGTACATGGTCGACCTGCTCAAGAGCCGGGGTGGCGAGCACATCCAGGTGTTCGGCGGCGGCGGCGGCGTGATTGTGCCGCCGGAGATCCGCGAGCTTCACGCCTACGGCGTCGCCCGCATCTACAGCCCCGAAGACGGCCAGAAAATGGGCCTGGCCGGCATGATCGGCGAGATGGTCATGCGTTGCGACAAGGACCTGACCGGCTTCGCACCCGCGGACCTGCAGGCGATCGAAGGCCATGGCGAGATGGCCTGGCGCGCCCTGGCGCAACTGATCACCGCGCTTGAAAACGACAAGGCAAAACCGGCCTTGGTCCATTCGCTGCGGGCGCAAGCTGCCATCAAAAAGATACCGGTGCTGGGCATCACCGGCACTGGCGGCGCCGGCAAGTCCTCGCTGACCGACGAGCTGATACGCCGGCTGCGGCTGGACCAGAACGACCAGCTGCGCGTGGCCGTCATCAGCATCGACCCGTCGCGGCGCAAGAGCGGCGGCGCGCTGCTCGGCGACCGCATCCGCATGAACGCCATCAGTCCGTGGCAGCAGGGGCCGCGCGTTTTCATGCGTTCTCTGGCCACGCGCGAGTTCGGCAGCGAGATCAGCAAGGCGCTGCCCGAAGTGATTGCCGCCTGCAAGGTCGCCGGCTTTGACCTGATCGTGGTGGAGACCTCGGGCATCGGCCAGGGCGATGCCGCCATCGTGCCACTGGTGGACGTGCCCATGTATGTGATGACACCCGAGTTTGGCGCCGCCAGCCAGCTTGAAAAAATCGACATGCTGGACTTTGCAGAATTTGTCGCCATCAACAAGTTCGACCGCAAGGGCTCGCTCGACGCCCTGCGCGATGTGGCCAAGCAGGTCCAGCGCAACAAGGAAGCCTGGGGCACCGCGCCCGACCAGATGCCGGTGTTCGGCACCATGGCCGCGCGTTTCAACGACGACGGTGTCACCGCGCTGTACCAGGCCCTGAAGCCGCGCCTGGCCGGACTCGGCCTGAAGCTGGCCGACGGCGCCCTGCCCGCCGTCGACGTGCGCCACAGCACCAACCAGACGCCGGTGGTGCCGGCCGCGCGCACGCGTTACCTGGCCGAGATCAGCGACACCGTGCGCGGCTACAAGAAGCGCGCCCGCGAACAAGCCCGGCTGGCGCGCGAAGTGCAGCAGTTGCAAGCCGCGGCCGCCATGCTGAAGATCGACAAGCCGGACCGCGCGCCCGCCGCCGAGGCCGCGCTGGACCTTGCTGGCAAACGCAAGGCCCGCATGGACAGCGATGCACGGCAGCTGCTGGGCCAGTGGCCCGACATGCAGCAGGCGTATGCCGGCGAAGAATACGTGGTGAAGATCCGCGACAAGGAAATACGCACGGCGCTGACCAGCAAGTCGCTCTCGGGCACGACCATCCGCAAGGTGGCGCTGCCGCAGTACGAAGACCACGGCGAGATCCTCAAGTGGCTGATGCTGGACAACGTGCCGGGTAGCTACCCCTACACCGCCGGCACCTTCGCCTTCAAGCGCGAGGGCGAAGACCCGACCCGCATGTTTGCCGGCGAAGGCGATGCGTTTCGCACCAACACACGTTTCAAGCTGCTGAGCCAGGGCATGGCCGCCAAGCGCCTGAGCACGGCTTTCGACTCGGTCACGCTGTACGGAAATGACCCCGACCTGCGGCCCGACATTTACGGCAAGGTCGGCAACAGCGGCGTGTCGATTGCCACGCTCGACGACATGAAGGTGCTGTACGACGGGTTTGACCTGTGCAGCCCGAGCACCTCGGTCAGCATGACCATCAACGGCCCGGCGCCCACGATTCTGGCGATGTTCATGAACACCGCCATCGACCAGAATCTGGAAAAATTCAGGGCAGACAACGGGCGGGATCCGACCCCGACAGAGCTTGAAAAAATCCGCGAATGGGTGCAGGAAAACGTGCGCGGCACGGTGCAGGCCGACATCCTGAAAGAAGACCAGGGCCAGAACACCTGCATCTTCTCGACCGAGTTCAGCCTCAAGGTGATGGGCGACATTGCCGAATATTTTGTGCACAACCGCGTGCGCAATTTCTACAGCGTCTCCATCAGCGGTTACCACATCGCCGAAGCCGGCGCCAACCCGATCAGCCAGCTGGCCTTCACGCTGTCGAACGGCTTCACCTTTGTTGAAGCGTATCTCGCGCGCGGCATGCACATCGACGACTTCGCGCCCAACCTGAGCTTTTTCTTCAGCAACGGCATGGACCCGGAATACACCGTGATGGGCCGCGTCGCCCGCCGCATCTGGGCCGTGGCGATGAAGGAAAAATATGGCGCGAACGAACGCAGCCAGAAACTCAAGTACCACATCCAGACCTCGGGTCGCAGCCTGCACGCGCAGGAGATCCAGTTCAACGACATCCGCACCACCTTGCAGGCGCTGATTGCGATCTACGACAACTGCAACTCCCTGCACACCAACGCCTTCGACGAAGCCATCACCACGCCAACCGAAGAGTCGGTGCGCCGCGCGATGGCGATCCAGCTCATCATCAACCGCGAATGGGGCCTGGCGAAAAACGAGAACCCGTCACAGGGCGCCTTCATCATCGAGGAACTCACCGAGCTGCTGGAAGAAGCGGTGCTCAGCGAGTTCGAGCGCATCGCCGAGCGCGGCGGCGTGCTGGGCGCCATGGAAACCGGCTACCAGCGCGGCCGCATCCAGGACGAGTCCATGCATTACGAAATGCTCAAACACACCGGCGAGTTGCCCATCATCGGCGTCAACACCTTCCGCAACCCGCATGGTGACGCGGTGCAGGACAAGCTGGAGCTGGCGCGCTCCACCGACGAGGAAAAGCAGAGCCAGCTGGCACGCCTGCAGGACTTCCACCAGCGCCATGCGAAGGAAGCCCCGGCCATGCTCAAGCGGCTGCAGCAGGCGGTGATTGCCAATGACAACGTGTTTGAGGTGCTGATGGACGCGGTACGCGTCTGCTCACTCGGACAGATCACCCACGCGCTGTTTGAGGTGGGTGGGCAGTACCGGCGGAACATGTAGGTTGCTATTAATTCAATAGCTTCTTGCGCTTACTGTGTAAGGGCTATGGGCACTTTTTATTGAAAGTCCGGCAGCACGCTGCGTCTGTGGTCCGCCCTGGGCTGTAGGAGCGACTCCCCACTTCCTCGCCCCGCTGGGCGATGGCGGGGAGCTTCATTTGGCTGCGTGTGCTGCTCTCACTTGCATACATGACGGCCGCTTGACGCCATTCTGACGCGCTACGCGCGTCAGAACTCCCCGCACCCGAACCCGCATTTGTTCCCCCACCCGTCGGGCTGGGCCGAGGAGCGCAGGCAAAAGCGGATCAGGGCTCGCGATTGTTTGAGGCGAAGCCGAGTTCGAGCGAGACCCCGCTTTTGCCGAGCACCACAGGTTGCCCGCAGCGAAGCGAAGGGACCCAGACCATCGGGTCGCCTTTTCTTTGGGTACTTTCTTTTGGCGACGCAAAAGTAAAGTGCCTCGCCCGCCGGGGCGAGACCCGGCTTGCTGGCGAACCACCACCCACGGATCAACACGCGACGTCGACCCTTCGACAAGCTCAGCCCAGCGCCGTCCACAACAACGCCAGCCCCGAACACAACAGCAAGCCATCCAGCACATGCCCATGCGCGGCCGCGCTCATCCGCAGCACCAGCGCCTTCCCCGCGAAGGTGCCGGCCATCAGCGAGGCGCCCACGATCAGGCCCTGCAGCAGCACCTCGGCGGGCAGCGCGCCGAATTCATGAAAAGTCACGACCTTGCTGAGGTAGATGAACAGCGAACTGGCCGCTTCCGTCGCGAGGAAGGCACCCTTGAGCAGGCCGTAGGACAAAAAGACCGGAACACTGAGCGGCCCGGTGGACAGCACAAGGCCCGTGAGAAAGCCGATGAAAGCGCCAGCCACGGCGAGGTGCCACAGCCGCGCCTTCCACTGCAGGCGCGCCAGCATGTGGCGCACCGGGACCATGGCGAGAAAAAAAATGCCGAGGGCGATCTCGATGACGTGTGGCGGCAGGGCCAACAAGGTGCGGGCACCCAGGGCTGCTGCGGGCACGCCAGTGACGGTGTAGGCGGCAACCGCCTTCCAGTCCACCACGCGCCACCAGGCCAGAACACGTGACAGGTTGGCCATGACCGCCGCGATGGCCATGATGGGCACGGCCTGTTTCGGCCCGAAGGCATGAACCAGCACCGGCAGCAGCATGATGGACGAACCGGTGCCGATGACGCCGCTCAGGCAACCGGCGGCAAAACCGGCGAGCAGGACAAAGGCGTAGGCGGCCATGGCCTCAAACGCGTCCGGCCGGCGCGCAGCAAAAAGCCCCGCGAGCCGGGGCTTGCTGCAAAGGCACCCCCATCAGTGGCTCACGATGGAAGGTGCGGCCGCGAATGGCTCAACCGCCTTTGTGCGGGCGCTTGCCGGGGTTCTTTTTGCTGCGGGTCCAGGTGCCGCGCTCCAGGCTGATCTTTTGACCGCGGCCGGCCGTGCGGGTCATGCCGGGGGCGGGAACGGGCTTGGGTGCGCAGATGTCGGCTTCGACGCGGATTTTTTTGGACATGGAAGACTCCGGATTAAAAATTGGCAGAACCCGGCATTTTAAGCTACCGCGCCCCGGTCGGGGCAACGCAGGGCCAGCCGGCCGTCCGGAACCGATTTACATGGCCCCCTTCAGCGGCAGGTTCAGCAGCAGATTCTGCGGCTTGAGCTTCACCGACTGGCCGGCATTCATCATCAGGCCCAGGTACACCGGCTTGCCGGCCACATCGGCGCGCATCTCCTGCGGATCCGCAAAATCCAGCCGGAACAGGCTGAGCAGGCGCTGCATGCGTCCGGCCTCCACCTCCCTGCCTTCGTACAGGTCATTGAGCAGCGCCGTCGCCTCCACGTCCAGCCCCACATGCCAGCGCCAGGCGGCGTCATCGACCTTTTGCAACGGCCGGATGCTGACGTCCACCCCGAGAAAATGCCGCACCCACTTTTCCAGCACGCGCGCCAGCGCCGTCAGGCCCGAGCGGGCGCGCGTCATCGTGAACACCAGGCCGTGGCTCAGGTCATTGCTGATTTCATGGGTCAGGTCGAGCAGGAAGTGGTGGCGGTCGCTGGCGGGCCAGTAATCGGGCGCGTTCGCATCCGTCAGCACCTGCATGTTTATGCTGCGCAGCGGCGCCTGGGCTTCCGCCAGAAAACGCCCGAAGTCGCCCAGTCCGCCGGTTTCGTTGAACATGTCCAGTACATCGCGGTCGCCGGCCAGCACCTGGCCGTCCTGCGTGGTGATGCGCTGGGCGCGAAACAGCATCTCGGCGGCACGCACTTCGTAGGCATCGGTGGCCTCATCCAGCACCTTGCGCAGGATGGCCTGGGCCAGCAGGTCAATGAACAGTGGCGCAATGCTGATGCTGCCGCTGCGGAACAAGCCCAGGTAATAAGCCTCCAGCGTGCCGGCCGCCAGCAACCCATCGCGAAAGCGCAAAAACAGGCCGTAACTCTCGCGGGCGTCTGCGTCCTGCAGGGCCTGCAGTTCCGCCTCGGCCACGGGGCGCGACGGGGCGGCCAGCAAGGCCGCATGCAGCGTTTGTTCAGCCGCGCAGGACTCGGGCACCAGGGCCAGTTCGGGGCGGTTCAGAAAGAGGCGCAGGTAGTCGTCGGTGGGTGCCAGCCAACCCCGTGAGGTGATCTGAAGCTGATGGAAGCCGCTGGAGGGCCAGAAATTTTGCATGGGGGCAATCGTCGCACATTGGGCAGCCCTTTATTTCACTACTAATTTAATAGCTGTCAGTGCTTTCCGTGCAAGGGCTGAAGCCATATTTCGTATCAAAAATCCGGACGAGCGCGGTACCTGCCTGGGGTGGCCACCGCTGTTTTCCGACTTTGCGTACAGTAGGGCACAGGCGCCTCTGGCGCAGCTTCGATGGAGACACGACATGAACATCGCTCTACACCCGCCCGGATGGGGGCGACACACGCCCGCCCTGCTGGCCGCCGGCCTGCTGGCCGCCGGCCAGCTGGTGCTGGCGGTGTTGCCCGCCTGGGCGCAGTTGCCAACCGTCACCACCCGCACCGAAACCTGGACTGGCACCGGCCCGCCGCCGGACTACAGCGCCATCGAGCGGGCGCAGTGGGAACAATGGCAGCTGCAGCGCGAACAGGAACGGCGGCAGCGTGAGCTGACGCGCCAGCAGGACGCCCAGATCCGGCAGAGCCAGGAGAGCCTCGGCGAACGCGCGCTCCGGGAGCAGGCGCAGCGCAACGGCACCTGGGTGCCCCAGCGGCCCGGCCTGAGCGACCAGGAGCAGGCCAGGCGCGAACAGCAGCAGTTGCAACGTGACCAATGGCGGCAGCAGCGCGACCTGACACGCCAGGATGACCAGCGGCAGCGGCAAAGCGAAGAGTCGGTGGGCCAGCGCGCCCTGCGCGAGCAGGCGCAGAACCGGCGCGAACAGGGCCGGCTGTCCAGTGGAGACCGGCGCTGACCGCTGCCTGCGGATCGACGCTCAGCCAGTGAGTAGCGCGCGGCGATAACGCGCCGCTTCTTCCTCCAGCCAGCTGCGAAACAGCGCCAGCACCGTGTTGTCGGACTTCTGCTCGGGGTAAATAAAATAATAACGCCGGTCGCTGACAAACTCGTGCTCGATCAGCGGCACCAGGCGGCCCTGCTTCAAATCCTCTTCAATCAGAAAGCGCGGAATCAGCGCCAGCCCCTGGCCGTGGATGGCCGCCTCGGTCGTGATGGAAAACAGCTCCATGCGCGCGCCGGCCAGGTCGTTGTCGATATGCAGGCCCAGCGACTCAAACCACTGCCGCCAGGCATAAGGCCGCGTGCTCATCTGCAGCAGCGGCAAGTTCGCCAGGTCCGCGGCCTTCAGCGTGCGCCGCGTCTTGACCAGCGCCGGGCTACCGACAGCCACCAGGCGTTCGTCCATGAGGAAACAGGACGCCGTGCCCGGCCAGCCGGCCTCACCCGCGAAAATGGCCGCGTCCAGCGCGGTATCGGCAAACAGGAAGGGCCGGGTGCGCGACGACAGATGCACGGCAATATCGGGATGCAGGCGCTGGAAATCACCGAGCCGCGGCACCAGCCACTTGGCGGCAAAAGTCGGTACCACCCCGAGCTCCAGCGCCCCGCCGGCGCCGCCCTTGGCCATCAATGCCAGCGTATCGCGCTCCACGTCGTCGAGGCGGGCGCGCACGTTGCGGGCGTAGTTGGTGCCCGCTTCGGTGAGCAACACCCCGCGTTTGGTGCGCCTGAACAGCTTCACGTTCAGGAAGTCTTCCAGACCGGCAATCTGGCGGCATACCGCGCTCTGGGTGACCGCGTGCTCCTGCGCCGCCTGGGTAAAACTCTGGTGGCGCGCGGCCGCTTCAAACAGCGCCAGCGCCGTGGTGGAGGGGATTTTTCGACGCATGGCGGGCTCCTGCCTGGGCGGCTTGCTTGGAGTTCCATTTTTGCACAAACCCGTGCCAAATCATCGGTTGCGTCGGGCAGTGGGCTGAGCGTATGCTTGAGCCATCGTCATCCTTGCCCCGGCCCTCCTGAGTTGCGATTTATGCACACAGACAGGCCTCCCACCCCCCTTTGGAGATTCCCCATGAGCCCCAGCCCCCACAAAGCCAGCTTCCACTGGGCCGACCCCTTGCTGCTCGATCAGCAGCTGACCGACGACGAACGCATGGTGCGGGACACCACGAGCGCCTACTGCCAGGAGCAATTGGCACCGCGTGTGCTGGAAGCCTTCCGCCATGAAAAAACCGATGTGGCAATTTTTCGCGAGATGGGTTCGCTGGGCCTGCTCGGCAGCACCATTCCCGAGGCCTACGGCGGCGCCGGGCTGAACTACGTCTGTTACGGCCTGGTTGCGCGTGAAGTCGAGCGTGTCGACTCCGGCTACCGCTCGATGATGAGTGTGCAGTCTTCGCTGGTGATGGTGCCGATCAACGAGTTCGGCAACGAAGCCACGAAACAGAAATACCTGCCGAAACTGGCCACCGGCGAATGGATTGGCTGCTTCGGCCTGACCGAACCCAACCACGGCTCCGACCCCGGCAGCATGATCACGCGCGCCAAAAAGGTGGACGGCGGCTACAAGCTCTCGGGCGCCAAGATGTGGATCACCAACAGCCCGATCGCCGACGTGTTTGTGGTCTGGGCCAAGGACGACGAAGGCGCGATTCGCGGCTTTGTGCTCGAAAAAGGCTGGAAAGGCCTGAGCACCCCGGCCGTGCACGGCAAGGTCGGCCTGCGCGCCTCCATCACCGGCGAGATCGTCATGGACGAAGTGTTCTGCCCGGAAGAAAACGCTTTTCCCGAAGTCCGCGGCCTCAAGGGTCCGTTCACCTGCCTCAACTCGGCCCGTTACGGCATTGCCTGGGGCGCGCTGGGTGCGGCGGAAGACTGCTTCCACAAGGCGCGCCAGTACACGCTGGACCGCAAGCAGTTCGGCCGCCCGCTGGCCGCCAACCAGTTGATTCAGAAAAAACTCGCCGACATGGAAACCGAAATCGCGCTCGGCCTGCAGGGCTGCCTGCGCCTGGGCCGCATGAAGGATGAAGGCACGGCCTCTGTGGAAGTCACCTCCATCATGAAACGCAACTCCTGCGGCAAGGCGCTCGACATCGCCCGCATGGCGCGCGACATGCTGGGCGGCAACGGCATCAGCGATGAGTTCGGCGTGGCACGGCACCTGGTCAACCTCGAAGTCGTCAACACCTACGAAGGCACGCACGACGTGCATGCGCTGATCCTCGGCCGCGCCATCACCGGCATCTCTGCGTTTTCCTGAAGCCATGACAGGCCCCGCTGTTCGCCCGCCGCCGCTGACTGGCGTTCGGGTGCTGGATCTGTCGCGTGTGCTCGCCGGCCCCTGGGCCGGGCAGCTGCTCGCCGACCTGGGCGCCGACGTCGTGAAGGTCGAAAAACCGCAGGGCGGTGACGACACCCGCGCCTGGGGCCCGCCCTACCTGAAGGACGCCGCGGGCCGGGACACCACCGAGGCCGCGTACTTTCTCTGCGCCAACCGCAACAAGCGTTCGGTCGCCATCGACATGGCCACGCCCGCAGGGCAGGCGCAGGTGCACGCGCTGGCGCAACAGGCCGACGTGGTGCTGGAAAACTTCAAGGTCGGCGGGCTCAAGCGTTATGGGCTGGACTACGCCAGCCTGAGCGCCGCCAACCCGCGCCTCGTGTATTGCTCGATCACCGGCTTCGGCCAGACCGGTCCGTATGCGGCGCGCGCCGGTTACGACTTCCTGATCCAGGGCATGGGCGGGCTGATGAGTGTGACGGGCCGCCCTGACGGCGAGCCCGGCGCCGGCCCGCAGAAAGTCGGCGTGGCGCTGACCGACATCATGACCGGCCTGTACGCCACGATAGCCGTGCAGGCCGCGCTGGCCGAGCGTGAAAAATCCGGCCTGGGCCAGCACATCGATTTGGCGCTGCTGGACGTGCAGATCGCCTGCCTGGCGAACCAGGCCTCCAACTACCTGGCCGGAAATATCGTGCCGCGCCGCATGGGCAATGCGCATCCGAACATCGTGCCCTACCAGGACTTTCCGACGGCGGACGGCGACATCATTCTTGCGGTCGGCAATGACGAGCAGTTTGCCAAATTCTGCAAGGTCGCGGGCCACCCCGACTGGTCAGCCGACGAACGTTTTTCCACCAACGCGCAGCGTGTGGCGAACCGCACCGTGCTCGTGCCCCTGCTGCGTCAGGCCACCGTGATGCGGACTTCGGCCGACTGGATTGCTGCGCTCGAAGCCGCTGGCGTGCCCTGCGGTCCGATCAACCGCATCGATGAAGTGTTTGCCGACCCGCAGGTGCGTTCGCGTGGCCTGCACATTGACATGCCGCACGCGCTGGCCGGCAGCGTGCCGCTGGTGGCCAACCCGATCCGCCTGTCCGGCTCACCGGTGGCTTACCAGCGGCCGCCGCCCTTGCTGGGCGAACACACGGCTGAGGTGCTGGCGCAATGGCTGGGCGTGACAGCGGCCGCCTGAGGGCCTGTACCGGAGAATTCCGGGTTTTGAGGTAACAGCTCAGGTCGCTGCATGCAGCACGATTTTCTTGCTCCCTCGCCCTCTGGGAGAGGGAGTAAAACCAGCCCAGACTACCTGAGTCGTTAGGTTTTGAGATAGGCGGATTCAAGTACGAAGTGCAACGTTCAGAAATAGGGTGGGCCAAGAGTCAATAGGATGGGCTCTTTGTGACCAGCCAGTCTCAACGAAGCGCCATGACCTACAAACACTTGACCCGAGAAGAAC
>Ga0208271_100108_pt1 | contig 32245 bp, 22 predicted proteins | sample LakWasM111_LOW13_2_FD_183927 | JGI IMG/M metagenome (GOLD analysis project Ga0208271, IMG submission 183927) | Freshwater sediment methanotrophic microbial communities from Lake Washington under simulated oxygen tension - Sediment Metagenome... | ecosystem: Environmental > Aquatic > Freshwater >...
AAACGCCTTGCGCCAGGCGCTGCAGCCCTATGTGCTGGGCGGTGCGCATGGGCAACTGCTGGATGCGGACGTGGACCGGCTCGGCTCTTCGCCCGTGCAGTGCTTCGAGATGGAGGAGCTGATGCCCAGCCGCGCGGCCACGCTGGCCGTGCTGTCCTACCTGTTTGCGCGCTTCGAGGAGCGCTTCGACGGAGCGCCCACGCTGCTGATCCTCGACGAGGCCTGGCTGTTCCTGGACGACCCGGTGTTCGCGGCGCGCATACGCCAGTGGCTCAAGACGCTGCGCAAGAAGAACGTGTCGGTGGTCTTCGCCACGCAGTCGCTCGCCGACATCCGCGATTCCTGCATCGCGCCGGCCATCGTGGAGAGCTGCGTGAGCCGGATTTTTCTGCCCAACCCGCAGGCCTTCGAGCCGCAGATCCGCGCGGTCTACGAGGGCTTCGGGCTCAACGGGCGGCAGATCGAGATCGTGGCCCAGGCAACGCCCAAGCGCGACTACTACTACCAGTCGCGGCTGGGCAACCGGGTTTTCGACCTGGGGCTGGGGCCTGTGGCGCTGGCCTTCGCGGGGGCGTCCTCGCCCGAGGACCAGCGGGAGATGGACCAGATCCAGGAGGCCCTCGCTGCCGCAGGCACACCGTCCGCCTTCGCGGCCGTCTGGCTGCGCCACCGGGGCCTGGACTGGGCCGCCGACCTCATTCCCACGTTTCCACCGTTTCCAACCACCTGAAGGAGTCCTGCCATGCTTTTGAAGTCCCTGTTCCTTCGCCGCAAGGCGGCGCTGGCGCTTGCCGCAGCGCTCGCCCTCGGCACCGCCATGCCCGCCCAGGCATTCCTGGGCGGCGGGCGCATCGTGTTCGATCCCTCGAACTATTCGCAGAACGTGCTCACGGCCGCGCGTACGCTGGAGCAGATCAACAACCAGATCAAGCAGCTGCAGAACCAGGCGCGCAATCTCGCGAGCCTGGATCACAGCGCGCTGGGGGAGCTGCGTGCGGCGTTGGCTGCGACGAACGAGCTGATCCGCCAGGCCCAGGGGCTGGCCTTCGACATGGCGCACATGGAGTCCGAGTTCCGCCGGCTCTACCCGAAGGAGTACGCCGCCACCGTGTCGGGCCGGCAGATGGCGCTGGATGCGCGCGAGCGCTGGCAGCAGTCGCTCGAAGCGCTGCGCACGGCCACCCAGGTGCAGTCGCAGGCGGTGCGCAACTTCGCGAGCGACGAACGCACGCTCACGGACCTGGTGAACCGCAGCCAGTCGGCCGTGGGCGCGCTGCAGGCGATGCAGGCCACGAACCAACTGCTCGCGCTGCAGTCGCGCCAGGCCATGCAGGCGCAGCAGCTGCAGATCACCCAGGACAGGGCCGCTGCGCTGGAACAGGCCCGCCAGGTGGCGGTGCAGGAGCGGGCGCGCGAGGTGCGCCGGCGCTTCCAGGGCGAGGGCACGTCCTACACCCCGGTGGCCGTGGGCTTCTACGGGCAATGAGGGGAAGGCCATGAACAAGCTGTTCCTTCTGGGCGTTGTCGCCTTGGTGCTCGTCGGCTGCGGCAAGCCGGTCCCCATCGAATCCGTGGAGTCCCTGGTCGCCAATCCCGCGCGGCTCAAGGAACTGCGCGCGCAGTGCAAGACCAACCATGCCAAGGTGGGCGACGCACAGTGCAACGCCGTGGCCGAGGCCACGCGGCAGCGCTTCATGGGCGGCGGGACGCCATACATGCCGGCCCAGGCTCCCGCGCCCGAGGCATCGGCCGCGCAGGACGGGCCGCGATGAACGACGTCGCGGTCATCGACCGCTTCCTCGATGTGTTCTCGCGCTACATCGACTCGGGATTCGGGTTGCTGGGCGGCGAGGTGCGTTTTCTGACGGCCACGCTGGTGGTGATCGACGTGACGCTGGCGGGGCTGTACTGGGCCATGAGCCATGCGTCGGGGCAGGGCGACGACGTGATCGCGCGGCTGGTCAAGAAGGTGCTGTACGTGGGGGCGTTCGCCTACATCCTGGGCAACTTCAACCAGCTGGCCGGCATCGTGTTCCGTTCCTTTGCCGGGCTCGGACTCACGGCATCGGGATCCGGGATGACGCAGGCGCAGCTGCTGCAACCCGGGCGTCTGGCCAAGGTCGGTATCGATGCCGGGCGGCCCATCATGGCGCAGCTCAGCGAGCTGGTGGGGTTCCCCGAGGTGTTTGCCAACCTCGACACCATCGCCGTGCTGTTCCTGGCCTGGCTGGTGTTGATCGTGGCCTTCTTCGTGCTTTCGGTGCAACTGTTCGTCACGCTGCTGGAGTTCAAGCTGACCACGCTCGCGGGCTTTGTGCTGGTGCCGTTCGCTCTGTGGAACAAGACCAGCTTCCTGGCGGAGAAGGTGCTGGGCAACGTGGTGTCCTCGGGCATCAAGGTGCTGGTTCTGGCCGTGATCGTGGGAATCGGTTCAGGGCTTTTCGCTGAATTCACGACGGCACCGGGTGCCGAGCCGTCCATCGACCATGCGCTAGTCATCATGCTGGCGGCGCTGGCGATGCTGGGGCTGGGGATCTTCGGGCCGGGGATCGCGACGGGACTGGTGTCGGGCGGGCCGCAGCTGGGCGCCGGTGCGGTGGCGGGCACGGCGCTGGGAGCGGCAGGGCTGGCCGTCGCTGGTGGCGCGGCCGTGGCGGGCGCGGGTTCGGCGGTGGCGGCTGGGGCGCGCATGGCGCCTGGAGCGGCGACAGCGGCTATTGGTGGAGGTGCCTCGGCGGCGAGGACCGCCCAGACAGCGGCGGGCAGCATGAAGTCGGCCTACCAGGCTGGTGCCGCCGCTTCGGGAGCGGAGGGCGTCCGCGCGGCCGGTGCGGGCGTGACCCATGCCGCGAAGGCCGGGGCCGGCGCCGTGGGCCAGCGGGTGGCGGCGGGAGTCCAGGCGATGAAGGACCGCGCGGCGGGGTTTTTCTCCGAAGCTGCATCGCCCCCTGGCGATATCGGTGCCGCCGGCGGTGCCGAGGATGCGGCGCCCCCGGCGCCTGTGTCTGAGCCGGGCTGGGCCCGGCGCATGCGGCGGCGCCAGCAGGCCACGCAGGCGGCCACCACGGCCGTGCATGCCATCCGTGCCGGTGACCATGCGGGCGGCGGCGTTGCTCCCAGCCTGCGCGATGAATCCAATCCCTGAGGAGGGCAGCCATGCGATTCCAACGACCCCAGCGGCGGTATTCGGAGACCCCCGAGCCCGTCACCCCCTACCAGGCGGCCGGACAGGCCTGGGACCAGCGCATCGGCTCGGCCCGGGTGCAGGCGCGGAACTGGCGGCTCATGGCCCTTGGTTCTCTGGCGCTGGCCCTGTTGATGGCGGGCGGCCTGGTCTGGCGCTCGGCGCAGTCCATCGTGACGCCCTACGTGATCGAGGTGGACCAGGCCGGGCAGGTGCGCGCGGTGGGCGAGGCGGCCACGCCGTACCAGCCGAGCGATGCGCAGATTGCGTTTCACTTGGCGCGCTTCGTCACGGATGTGCGCTCGCTGTCCATTGATCCCATCGTGGTGCGGCAGAACTGGCTGGAAGCCTACGACTACACCACGGACAAGGGTGCGGCGACGCTCAACGATTACGCGCGGGTCGCGGACCCGTTTTCTCGCATCGGGCAGCACTCGGTGACCGTGGCCATCAACAGCGTGGTGCGCGCCAGCGATGCCTCGTTCCAGGTGCGCTGGACTGAGCGGCGCTACGTCAACGGCGAAGCGGCCGGGCTGGAGCGCTGGACGGCCGTGCTGTCCATCGTGCTGCAGGCCCCGCGCAGCGAGGAGCGCCTGCGCAAGAACCCATTGGGCATCTACGTCAACGGCCTGTCCTGGAGCCGCGAACTCGATACCAGCGAAGGAGTGAAGAAACCATGAATGCACGAATCCCCTACCGCGCCCTGCCGTTGGTCCTGCTGGCCGTCCTGGCCACGGGCTGCGGAACCCAGGGCAAGCCTCCCCCGTCGATTGCGCTCGATGAGCCCATCCAGGCCCAGGCCTTGCCCGAGCCGCCCAAGCCCATCGAGGTCGTGACCGTGCCCGAGGTGCTGCCTCTGCCTGCGCAGATGAAACCATTGCCCAAGCGCGGCGACGCCCAATCCACCCCCGAGCCCAACGACGAAAAGGTCCGCGTGGCGCGCGCCAACGCCGAGGCCCGTGTGGCGCCCACCCGCGAGGGCTATGTCAACGCCATCCAGGTCTGGCCCTACACGGACGGGGCGCTGTACCAGGTCTATGCGGCGCCGGGCCGGGTGACGGCGATCGCGCTGCAGCCCGGTGAGGAGCTGGTGACGGTCGCCGCCGGGGACACCGTGCGCTGGATCGTGGGCGACACGGCCAGCGGGACCGGCGAGACGCTGCGCGTGAAGGTGCTGGTCAAGCCCATCCGCTCGGGCCTCAAGACCAACCTGGTCATCACCACGAGTCGGCGCACCTATCTGGTCGAGCTGACCTCCACCGAGAAGGCATGGATGGCCTCGGTGTCCTGGGAGTACCCGAAGGACAGGATGCTGGCCCTGCAGCGTCAGGCGCAGGCGGCCCAGGCGGCGGCGCCCATCGAAAGCAGCCTGTCGCTGGAAAAGCTGCGTTTTCGTTACGCCATCGGTGGTGGCAATCCGGCCTGGAAGCCGCTGCGTGCTTTCGATGATGGCGAGAAGGTGTACATCCAGTTCCCGGCCGGCATTGCGCAGGGCGAGCTGCCGCCGCTGTTCGTGATCGGCGCTGAGGGGGATGGACAACTGGTGAACTACCGCTTCCGGCCGCCGTACTACATCGTGGACCGGTTGTTCGGCGCGGCCGAGCTGCGCCTGGGGGGAGGCGGGGGGTGGGACGGCGACGTGGTGCGCATCGAGCGCACCGACGGTGTTGGTGGACGGCTCTGACCATGGACAGCCGCGACCCTTCCAATGCCGCAGCCTCGCCGCAACCCGCCAAGGTCGCTCCCGAATCGGTCACATTGCGTGCCGCGCCGCGACCCGTGACGCAGCTGAACCGGCGCATGCTGGCTGTTCTTGTGGGTTCCCTGGCTGCCGCCGTGCTGGGCGCCACCATCTGGTCGCTGCAGGGCAGCCACCGGCGTGGCGCGAATCCCTCGGAGCTTTACAACGTCGATCGGGTGTCGAAGTCCGAAGGGCTGGACCGGCTGCCGACCGACTACCGCGGGCTGCGGCCGTCAGAGGTGCCCCGGCTCGGGCCTCCGTTGCCGGGGGACCTGGGGCCGGCCATCGTGAAGGCACAAGGGCCGGTGGAGCCGGGCTATGCGCCACTAGGCCATGATCCTGCGGATGCGCTGCGCAAGGAGGCCGAAGCGGCAGCAGGCTCGCCGGTGTTTTTCCGCACGGGAGGAGTGCAGGCGGGGCAGGGTGCGGCGCAGTCCGTGGCGATGGCGGCGCCTGCGGCATCCGGGCTGGCGGGGTTCGAGCCATTGGCGGCGGGGCCTGCTTCGACGGCGGCGCAGCCTGCGGACCCGTCGGCTGTTCAGAACCGGCAGGAGCAGAAGGAAGCCTTCCTGAAAGGCGGTTCCATGGAAACCCGGAATTCAGGAAGCCTGCAGATGCCTGCCTCTCCCTACCAGGTGATGGCCGGGACGGTGATTCCGGCAGCGCTGGTGACGGGGATCCAGTCGGACCTGCCGGGAGACGTGATCGCCACCGTGACCGAGCCGGTCTACGACACGGCCACTGGGCGGCACCTGCTGATCCCGCAGGGCTCGCGCATCCTGGGGCGCTACAACAGCCAGGTGAGCTACGGGCAGAGCCGTGTGCAGATGGTGTGGAACCGTGTTGTCCTGCCGGACACTTCGTCGCTCACCCTCGACAACCTCGTGGGCACCGATCCGGCGGGGCGTGCGGGGCTAGAGGATGGAGTGGACTGGCACTGGGGAAGGGTAGTCGCGGGGGCGGCGCTGACGACCTTGCTGGGGCTGGGCGCTGAACTGGCTGCTCCCGAGAGCCGGCAGAACGGCAACCGCGTGGTGATCGCGGGGCGCGACGGGCTGCAGGACAGCGTGAACCAGGTGGGACAGGAGATAACGCGGCGCAACCTGAACCTGCAACCGACACTGACCGCGCGGCCGGGGCTGGCGGTGCGGGTGATCGTTAACCGGGATCTGGTGCTGCGGCCTTATCAGCCGTTGTTCGTCAATGGCGGCAGGGGAGGGGCGCGATGACCACGCCGAGGAAATTGCGGCTGGGACCGTTACCCAAGACTGAGACCGTCAAGCTGACCTTCACCTGTACTGCCGGTCTGAAGGCTGAGCTGGACCGGTACGCGGCGCTGCATGCGCAGACCTATGGGGAGGCGGTGGATCCCATGGCGTTGGTTCCGCACATGCTGGAGGTTTTCATGGCGCGGGATCGGGGGTTCAAAAGCCCTCGCCGCCAACCCACCGATAAATGCTAAAATGCATGAAATTTCAATGAAAAAACTTTCATGTCGACCGCCGTTCAATCTTCTGTTGGTTCATTGCGCGGTGGGGCCTCTCACCTTGCTGATGGGTTGCGGCCGGGAGCTGTGTATCGTCGGGAGGATCTCGCACGCCTGTCCACGGCGGTGGATCGGCATCTGCGCGAGCTGGTGGCTACCGGAAAGCTGAAGAAGCTGGCCCAGGGCCTGTACCACGCACCGAAACAGTCCAGCTTTGGTCCGTTGCCACCGGCCGATGAGCAGGTGGTGGGTGGCTTCCTGCGCGACAAGGATTTCCTGGTGTTCTCTCCTTCGGCTTACAACGCCGTGGGTCTGGGTACGACTCAGCTTTACAACCGAACGCTGGTCTACAACCACAAGCGCCACGGAGTCTTCAAGCTCGGCAATCGGCAGTTCGACTTCCGGATGAAGCCGCGCTTTCCCAGGAAGCTGACGCCGGAGTTTCTTTACGTGGACCTGCTCAACAACCTGGACGAACTGGCAGAGGACCGCGATGCGGTCTTGCTCCAGGCGCGTAGCAAACTGCTTTCATTCGACTCCACCCGTCTGCGGCGCGCAGTCGACAGCTTTGGCAGTGTGGCCACGCGCAAGCGCCTGCGGGAGTGGGCGGGTGGCTGACTTCCTGCACGAACGAAGGGACTTCGATCAGTTGCTGGCAGTGGTTGCTGACGAGCGTGGCCTTGATCCCATGCTTGTCGAGAAGGACTACTGGATCATGCATTGCCTGTGGGGTCTCCAGGCGCAGGGTTTTCAGTTTGAGCTGAAGGGTGGAACGTCCTTGTCAAAGGGGTTCGGTGTCATCCATCGCTTTTCCGAAGACATCGACATTCGCATTGAACCGCCCGACGGCATGGACGTGAAAACTGGGCGCAACCAGGACAAACCCCCACATATTGAATCGCGGCGTGCGTACTACGACGCACTCGCAGCGCGAATCAGTATTCCGGGCATCGACAGTGTGGAGCGCGATACCCAGTTTGACGACGACAAGATGCGCAGTGCCGGCATTCGCTTGATTTATGCGCCGCGTGTTCCCGCGCTCGCTGGCGTCAAGGACGGCATTCTGCTGGAGCTTGGATTCGATGACACCGCCCCGAATCGGGCGGTCACGATCTCGTCGTGGGCGCTGGACGTTGCTAGGGAACGTGGGGTGGCAGTGGGGGATAACCGCGCGGTGGCTATACCGTGCTATGCCCCCACGCACACCTTTGTCGAGAAGCTGCAAACAATTTCCACCAAGTACCGCCGATTGGACGAAACCCAGGCCTTTCCCGCCAACTTCTTGCGGCACTACTACGACGTGTACTGCCTGCTGGGACTGGAGGAGGTTCGGGCGTTCATGAACACGTCTGCGTACCAAGAGCGCAAGTCGCAGCGGTTCCGTACCGGCGACGAGCAGGTCATTGCACGCAATCCGGCTTTTGTGCTGGCCGAAGCTGAGCAGCGCCAGCGCTTCGCGCAGGAATACCGCAGGACCGCCGCGCTGTACTACCAGGGGCAGCCGGACTTTGATGTTTTGCTGGACAGGATCCATCAGCACATTGAACTCATGTGATTGGGCGTCAATTTGACGCCCTTGGCAGATTTCGCGTTCTTCTACATGAGTACGTCTATACTGTGTTAAAAAACAGTGCATTGTTGCAATGCGCCGAAAGAATAAGCAATGGGAAAAGACACCCGTATCGAGTGGACGCACCACACCTTCAATCCATGGTGGGGTTGCGTGCGCGTGTCCGATGCGTGTGACCATTGCTATGCCGAAACTTGGGCGAAGCGCCTCGGAGAAGACGTTTGGGGCGCGAAGTCGGAGCGGCGTTTTTTTGGTGATGCCCACTGGAAAGAGCCCCTGAAGTGGGACCGGGAGGCCAAGGAGAGCAAGACCCGGCGGCGTGTGTTTTGTGCGTCCATGGCGGACGTCTTCGAGAACCGCAAGGATTTGGTTCCGCATCGGATGCGCCTTCTGGACCTCATCGCGGCAACGCCTCATCTTGATTGGCTGCTCCTGACCAAGCGAATCCACTTGGTGCGCAAGCAACTGCCCGAGGGCTATGAATTGCCCTCCAACGTCTGGCTGGGTGCGACCGTCGAAAACCAAGACGCCGCAAGCAAACGGCTGAAGTATCTTCTGGAGTTCGATACGCCGGCAGTCCGGTTCCTGTCCTGTGAGCCGCTGCTTGGCCCTCTGGATCTGCGCCAGTGGTTGAAGGCAGGCGAAGGCGGCACGCGCGTGGACTGGGTGATTGCTGGCGGTGAGTCCGGGCCTGGTTCGCGCCCCATGGATCCGCAATGGCCAGAAGATCTTCGCAAACAATGCAACGCAGCCGGCGTCGCCTTCCATTTCAAACAATGGGGCCACTGGGCGCCCCTGGAGCAAGCCGCTGACGTAGTGACAGGCCGTACCCCGATTCACATCGTCAGACGCGATGGGTCAGAGGTCAAGCTCGCTGCTGTCGGAAAAGGCAAGGCTGGCCGCTCCTTGGGCGGCCGCCATTGGGACCAGTTTCCGAGCACAGGAAACACGGTGTAACCTCGATCCACTCCTGCACCGCAGAAAGGCTTGCTTTTGGCACAGAGTCACTACGATTGGAGGAACGGACCGGCGGAGATCGATCCGCACAGTGTGACGAAGCATGAGGTGTTGGTTGGATACCTGATTCGGTATTTCGAGCAGCGCACACTCAACGCGCGTGGACGAGAGCGGCTGCGCATCACGCTGGTGGACGGGTTTTGTGGGGGCGGCCTCTACACGCTCAAGGGTATGGGGACGGAAATCCTTGGCTCTCCGCTGCGGATGCTGGATGCGGTCCGGGAGGCCAGTGTCCGGGTCAACGCCGAGAGAATAAAGCCCATCGATCTGGATGTGCGGTACATCTTCATCGACAAGGATGCTCGGGCGTTATCGCACCTGAAACAGGTCTTGCATGACAGAGGATACGGTGCACAAATCGGCCAATCCATTCACGTCATTCATGACGACTTTGTCTCAGCGTCGCCAGCCGTGCTTCGGTTGATCGAGGCGCATACACCTCGAGCACACACCGCGCTCTTCTTTCTTGATCAGTATGGGTACAGCGATGTGCCTGCACCGTTGATTCAAAAGATATTTGCTGAGTCACCGAAGAGTGAGGTGGTCCTGACGTTTCATGTCTCCGCTTTTGCGACCTACACCAACGATGAGTTCACGGACAAGGTCTCTGGAAAGCTGGCCATCGACATCCGTGCGGCGCTGGGAGGTAAAACAATCGAGCAAATCAAGGAAGAGAACTCGGCGGATTGGCGGCGCTTCATTCAAGCGGCTCTGTACCATGCCTTGGTCAAGGGTTGTGGAGCTGAGTACTTCACACCCTTCTTCATTCGCGGAGAGGGGAGTGGCCAGGGCGAATACTGGCTTGTCCATCTTTCCCGACATCCACGTGCGCAAGATGTGATGAAGCAGGTGCACTGGGAACACCAGAACGATTCCATCCACTATGGCGGTGCAGGCCTTGACATGCTTGCGACCCACATGATGGGCTTCCGTCAGCAGTTCAAGGGCGGATTTGTGTTCGACGATGTGGCACAGAGTCTGTCCGCCGGCGTGTTGCCACAGCACTTGGCGGAGAACATTTTTAGGCGAGGACAGCCTGTGCAGATTGGCGAGCTTTATGCCTCGACCTGCAATACGTCCCCAGGTACCTCTCTCATGTACAAGGATGCGCTGGAGCGGTTGTCTGGTGAGAAAGACATCGTCATTCGCTCCGAGGACGGGACGGTTCGGCGGCTTGCGCGATCCATGCGGGATACGGATTGGATCGAACGAAACCAGCAAATTTCTCTGTTTAGTTCTCCGGCAGGGCCAGGCAAATGAGTTTTCGTCTCGCGCACGATGCTGATCCGTTGCCACATCTTCCAGTGGAGCATGGACGGAACGGCGAAGGTGTTGGCTGCTGGGTTCCCGAGATGAAGCACACATTCCTCGCCAAGTACGTGGAGGGCACGCGTCGCGCGAGGGAGAAATTCAAGCAGCGTGTGTACGTCGATCTGTTATGTGGCCCTGGCCGTATTCAGGTCAAGGGCGAGACGATGACGCGCCCCGGGGGGGCTCAGGTCGCATGGCAGCATTCTTTGCGCGACGATATTGCTTTCACCTCTTGCCTCGTCGGTGATCTGGACGCCGCTCGGGCATCGGCCTGTGCAGAGCGATTGCGGGCCATGGGTGCGCCGGCCATTGCTTTCCCGGGTGCAGCTGAATCCACGGTGGATCAAGTACTTGGGACGATTCCAAAAGGAGCGCTCTGCCTCGCGTATCTGGATCCCTACAACCTCCAGTACCTTTCGTTCAAGGTGATCGAAAAGCTCGCGAAGCTGAAGTATGTCGATTTTGCTGTTCATTTCAGCACCATGGATCTTCGACGCAATGTGCTGATGGAATACAACCCCGAGCGTGCGCGCTTCGATGATGCTGCGCCCGGCTGGCGGCAGCATGTCGATCCTCTCGCGTTTGTGCGCGGGGATGCCGACGAGGCGTTTTTTGACTACTGGTGTGGGCTGGTGCGTGGCCTTGGATTTTCGATCAGTCGGCGCATGCCTTTGGTTCGCGACGAAGGAAATCGACCGCTGTACCACTTGGTGTTCTTCAGTCGCCATGAACTGCCCAACAGAATCTGGGGCGATGTGGCTCAAGGTCCGAACCGTGAGTTCGACTTCTAGCTAAGGACGTTGCTCCCCAATATTTCCCTGTCGAGTGCGGCAGACATAAAAATGAAGATCGACATCATCAGCAGTGACGGCATCCACGCCTCGGAGAAGGATGCGCTGGAGCGCATGCGGCAGGCATTCAACGCATCTGAGTTCAGCCTGAAGTGGCAAGGCTACGCTGGCTTCATGATGATGGACACGACCTACCGGGATCGCGAGATCGACCTGGTGCTGCTGACCCATGATCGTTTGCTTCTCATTGAGCTTAAGAAGTGGCGCGGCAAGATTGAGCCGATGCAAGACCACTGGCTGCGCGATGGCGATGACATGGGGCGCTCACCAGTCAAAGTGCTTGCTGACAAGTGGAAGATTCTCTCGTCCAAGATCCGCAACCGCCTCGCCGAGCCGGCCAAGTCTGTTTACATCGACTACCGCGTTGTGATGTGCGGAACAGCGGATTTCTCAGCGATCTCTGATGATGAAAAGGCTTTCGTCCTGACGCTCGAGCAGTTCCTGAAGATCGCCAAGCAGGGCGGCTATCGGCAGGAGTTTGGCAACCCTTGCGCAGGTAAGCCCAACCAGCATCTGCAGACCTTCACGCAGTTCTTCCGTGGCCGGGACTTTAAGCCTGCCGGCTTTTCGTTCGGCAACTTCCAGATCGTGGGCGAGGCGACCTTTCCGCATCCGCAGGGGTTGTACAAAGAATACAAGTCGGTCAAGAAGGACGACCAGCGGCATGAAGCCTTGCTGCGGCGCTGGGATTTCTCCGCGCTCACCGGCATCGCCGACACCCTCGATGAGCGGGCGCGCATTGCGCTGCGCGAGCACAAGGTGCTCGGCTTCATCCATGAGCAGTGCGAGCAGCTGGATGGCGTGGTGCTGCAACCACTGTCCCATCCCACCCGGGACGACATCGACGCGGACTTTTGCGAGCTCTACCGGCTGCCCTCGCGTCAGATGCGGCTCAACGAGTTCGTGCACCGCCACGGACAGGATCTGTCGTTCGGGGACCGCTTGGCCCTGGTCAAGGTGCTCCTTTCGCACTTCGCTGAGCTGCATGATGCCGGTGTGGCACATCGTGACGTGAGTGATCACAGCCTGTGGCTGGAGCGGCCTTCGAAGGTGTCCATCTCCGGCTTCCTGACCGCCTACTTTCCCGAGGCGGGCACGGTTGGACCTTTGCGAGACAACTTGCGTGCCGGCAAGGCCGTGCTGCCCGAGGATTCCGAACTAGGGGAAGGCGAGCCCAGCGACCCATTTCGGGGTGACGTCTACCTTCTCGGCGCGGCCGCGCACCACGTGCTGTTCCTGCGCTTGCCGCGTCAGATGGAAGGGTTGTTCCTGTGGGAGCCCCAGGAGGGTGCCGACTGCGATCATGACCTGACTGCCTGGTTCGCCCGAGCCATGGATTGGGTTCCATCGGCGCGCTTTGCGAACGCCCGCGTCATGCTGGATGCCTTGAACGCTCTGCCGGTTGGCCGACCGTCAAGAGCCGAGGTGGATCTACGCGCCTTCGAGGCCTACCGCAGCGAAGTCATGCCGATGGTGGCCTATCCGCTTGAGGAAAACATCAAGCAGGGCCACAGCCACCTCTACCGCTCAACCGTGGGCGGACGCCCAGTGTCGGTAAAAGTCTGGTACGGACGCCGACCCGATCCGAAGCACCCCGAGGAGACGCATGCGCTGAAAATGTTCCTAGACAAGGCCCGCCTTGTCCAGAGTCAGCCCTGCGCCTCGCTGGCACCGGTGGTGGATTTCGGGATATCGGACGCGGGCACCTTCTTGGTCCAGCACTGGGTGGAGGGGCAGGGTTTGCTGGAAGCCGGCGCAACCCGCCCGGCGGCGCGCGAGATCCTCGCGACGTGCCACCAGTTGGTCAAGGCCACGCTGCATCTGCACGGTCTGGACCTGCAACACGGCGACCTGCACCCTGGAAATGTTCTGATCGAAGGTGAAGACGTGCGCTTTATCGACGCCATTGACATGGTGCAGGGTGGCGCTGCCGGTCCTCACAACCCAGCCTATGCGCCCGTGGACCACGAGTCAGTGTCGCCCGAGCAGCGCGATTGCTACGCCGTGGCAAAGATGTGTGGGGAACTGCTGGAGCATGTCTCGTCCTGGGACGGTACTGATGCAGGCCCCTTGCGTGGTGAGATCCAGCGCTGCCTAGACAGAGAACTGCGCGTGCATGCGCTCGACCGCATCGATGACGCTCTCGCGCGGCTGCTTCATCCGCCATTGCTCGACACCGGGTCGCGGCTGGTCGTTCAGATGCGCTCACCTCGCGCACGCCGCTGGCGGGCGACAACGGTGAGTTCCACGTCGGGGTGGCGATCGAACGGGTGCGCAATGGTCGGCAACAGCCTCTGGTGGAGGTGTCGCTGTCCGGGGTGCGCCGGCGCCTGCTGCTCCTGCTCAAGCCCACGACACTCGACTTTGCGTCGCTGCGTGTGCACGACATGCCGCACAGTCAGTTCGTGCGCATGGCCACCCAGGCGGCCGCGACGCTGAAAGCAGAAATCCTGTTCGAACCCGCGCCGACCGACGATGCCGGCGACCTGCTGGTGGCTCTGGATGCGATAGCGGAGGTCCGACAGGCCATCGACGCTGTCCGTGCCCAAATCCTCGGCCTCGACGCGCCCGAGGAGGAGGTCGACGTCGGCGAAGAAGGCCCGAATGGCTTACCACGCGCCGCTCCGCGGACCGAGGCGTTGTGGCAAGCCATCCTCGATGCCGAGGAAGCCACGCTGCCTGAAGTCGAGATTGCCGCGCCGGTGGCGCGCGAGATGGGGCGCCGCGACAAGCTGCGCATTCCGTATCGCAAGGAGGGCGAGGCGCTCGACTACGAGTCCGACGCGAAGGTCGAGGCCCTGCAGGAAATCAATGGCGAACTGGTGAAGGTCGGCGACATCGACATGCGCGAGACCACCCAGGGTATCCTGGTGATCGACAACCCGCGCATCCGCATACAGACTGGCGTGGGCGATCGGATCAAGCTGCGCAGCCAGCAGGATCTGTCCTCGTTCCGCCGCCGGCATCTTGCCGTCACCCGCATCCTGGGACGCGAATCGGTACTGCCCGACCTTGTCGACTATTTCGATCCAGTGCAATGCCCGCTGCCACAAACCCTGCAGGCCTCGCCCACCGACGCAGAGCTGGATGCCTACGACCGTCACAACGAGTCGGGGCAGTTGGTGTTCTCCCTCAATCGGCAGCAGCGGGATGCCTTTGCCAAGCTGTGGTCCCAGGGGCCGCTGAGCCTGCTGCAGGGGCCGCCGGGCACGGGAAAGACGTCCTTCATCGCATCTTTTATCCACTACGCGATGTCCCATGGCGCGCAGAGCATCCTGCTGGCAAGCCAGTCGCACGAGGCAGTGAACAACGCCGCCGAGAAAGTCATCGAACTGTGTCAGCGCACGGACCTGCCGCTGGACGTGGTGCGCTTCGGAGCTGAGGGCATGGTCTCCGAACAACTGCGGCCGCACCATTCGGCGTCCATCCTCCAGGCCTACCGCGATCTGTTTCGATCCGAGATGCGTCAGCGCGTTGCGGCGCTCAATCGCAATCTGGGGCTGCCCAATGCCTTCGTGGAGGCATGGTTCGATATCGATTTCCACCTTGGACGCCTGTTGAGGGACGTCGAGCGGCTGGCGCGCAGGCGCTCGGAAGCCAATGCGACGGGGGAGGATCTCGCATCTGTGGCCGCGCGCATTGGGCAACGCACCGAACGTCTGCGCATATTGGCGCGGGATAAATTCGGCGTGCACGATGTGGCCGAGCCAGCCGAGACGATTGCCCAGCTACGACGTGCCGCGATGGAGGCTCACGGAGTGACCTCAGCCGACGCGGTGTCCAAGCTCGATCAGGTCATGGCGATGGCCCATGAATGGGTGGACCGGCTGGGGACGCTGCGCGGCAATTTCGAGGAGTTTCTCGCCAAGACGCGGTCCCTGGTGTGCGGTACCTGCGTGGGACTGGGGCGTTCCCAGTTCGGGGTGGCCCGCAACCGATATGACTGGGTGATCGTCGACGAGGCGGCCCGGGCCACGCCAGGCGAGTTGGCTGTCGCGATCCAGTCTGGGCGCCGCGTCTTGCTGGTCGGCGACCACCGCCAGTTGCCGCCGCTCTACACCGAGCCACTTGTGCGGCGGATCGCCGCGGACTTGCAATGGCCAGACCGCTCGGTGCTCACTCGCAGCGACTTCGAGCGCGCCTTCGAGTCAGACTACGGCCGTCAGGTCGGCGCGACTTTGCAAACACAATACCGCATGGCTCCGCCGATCGGCGAGGTGGTGTCTGCCTGCTTTTACCCAGTGCCGCTGCAGCCCGGACGCGGCGCGCCGCCTCCGTGGTTCGATCAATTGCCCGAGCGCATCCGCGCGGTCGTGACCTGGATCGATACGTCGGACGCCGGGCGCGAATCCCACGACAGGCCCAAGACTCCGGGCTTTGATAACCCCTATGAGGCGCGCGAGATCCTGGATTTGCTGCGCGCGATCTGCACCAGTGGGCTCTTCGTTCAATCCCTGATGGACCATAGCACCGAGGAGGAGAAGCCCATCGGAGTCATTTGCATGTACGCTGCGCAAGAGCGCCTGCTACAGCGCATGCTCAGCGAACAGGACTGGGCCACGGGCTATCGACGGTTGATCAAGATCGACACGGTCGACAGCTACCAGGGCAAGGAAAACCGGATCATCATCGTTTCCACTACGCGGAACAACGGCCGCTTCGAGCAGGGGTTCCTGAGCAGCAACGAGCGGGTGAACGTGGCGATCTCGCGCGCTATGGATCGCCTGGTGATCGTCGGAGCGGCTCGCATGTGGCGCGAGCGCCATCAGCGTTCGCCCATGGGGCGGGTGCTCGCGCACATTGAGGCAAACCGGGACGACAAGGCGTTCGCGATGGTCCAGGCATCAGCTTTGGAAGGGAGGCCGGCATGATCACGCTTGAGGAACAACAACTGCGCGAACACCTCGCGGTCGATGAGATCACGTTTGCCATTCCCGCGCAGAGCTTTGCGATCTCGTGTGCCATCAGTGCCGAAGAAGCGCTGCCCGTGGTGACGGAGTTCGCCCTGCGCATCGCGTACGTCTGCGGCACGCTCAGCCCTGTGCAGATCCAGGATTTCTTCGGTTTCTCGAAGAAGGAAACCGATGCTGTTCTCAAGTCCCTGCTCGACGAGCGTCTCTTGCAATGGAACGACGAGCACCTTGAGCTCACCACTTACGCTCTGACGCGCTTCCAGGACAGTTCGGACAATCTGCCGCGTTTCTTCAAGATCCAGGACTGGAGCGCCGAAGTTGTGTTCGACCTGATCAGCTTCAGCCCTGCGGGACGCCCAAGCCGCCTGAAGCGGGTGCGCTCTCAGATCGAATTAGCGACACGCAACCTGGACAAGCAGTCGCGCACACGGCAATACGCAGAGCAGTCCTTCCAGCAGAATTTCCGCCAGATCTGCACCAAGGAGAAGGCAGAGATCTATAAGATCAGCGCCATCGATGCTGGCGAGCGCTTCAGTATTCCCTTGCCATGCAAGTTTCACCTTGACATAAGCGGGCAGACGAGCATACGTCGTGACATCGACGACGAGAGCTTCGGCAGCAGGTTGGAAATCTCCGAGGCGATCACCGACGCGCTGTCCGGCCAGGAGCGTGGTAACAACGAACGCTTACGGGACTTCATCCACACGTTTGATGACACGCTGCTGCAGCGCTACGTGGTTGGGGAGGCGTTCGATATGCGTCGCTATGCCGAGGAGGTGCATCTGACCCGGTCCGTGCGTCCTGATGACGACCGCGTCACGCCGATGCTGGGCGCGCTGTACCTTCCACGCAATGCCGCCTTGCTGCTTGAGCGCATTCAGGCCGCAGTAGCGCAGCCGGAAACACGGGTTGGGCCCGAGCCTCCTGCCACCGAAGGGGCTGAAGCCGACACAAAAGAGGCTGCAGAAACGACGCATCCCCCGCAGGTGGAGGCCCTGTGGTGGGCGCCGCAGTCGCCGCTGTGGGCACGCACGCGCAGTGCGCGCGAGCTGGCGCAGAAGATTGAACGGCTGCTGATCTCCCAAGGTGGCAAACGTCCCTCGGCCGGACTGCAGGTCGTGGTGCCGACCGCACGCCGCCCGCCACGGGAGCGCCTGGCCGTATACCAGGACCAGTTCAATCGACTGCTGGCGGTGGATGTAATGTTGATGGATGGAGGCGTGGAGCTGTTGATCGTGCCAGACGCGCTGGTGTGTGCCATGTTCCATTTCAATCTGGCCCACAACGCGACGGCCGTGCCGATTGGCTTCATGTCGTCTGCCCCTGAGTACATTGCATCCGCGGGAGCGTTGGTTTCAGCGGGAATGCGAGGCCGCTTGGACGGCATCACTGCGGCGCGCGAGGAGGGCGGTGCGGCGCTGATCGAAGGTCTGGCGCAATTGGTGGCACGTCTGGCACCGCCACGCGAAGTGGCCGGCGGTGGGCCTACAAGAGGTGGCCGCGCTCGACTGACACTGAAGAAGTAGCGAGAGAACACCGGTTCACCATGACCTTCAATCTGGAGTATGTAGAAGAAATGACGCAGAAGCGCCTTGCGCTCAGTGCGGGGGAACTCGTGCCTCTCGGCTTTGATGACCTGGCGGCCCTGCATGGGAAACTGCGCGAGCCCATCGCGTTCCCACTTCGAATCCGGGGTGCCCGAGTTGTTTCAACGGAATTCGATCACCTGCACACCGCTGAGAAGCTCAACGTAAAGGCGGAACTGCAAAGCCACCTTGGATCCACGGTACTGGGCCTAGTTAAGGGCGGATGGTTGCCTTCGGGACTGATTCTGGACGAAGACACACTCTTGTTGCCGGATCGGTGCACTGTGGCGGCGCTGCGCAGCCGGTTCGTTGGGGGCGAACCCAAAGAGGGAGTGCCGCCGGACTTCCTCGACTTTGCTCGCGACAAGGCTCTAAAAGTCAATCCTATGCTGTATGCCATGGAGGGTACCTCAGGTAGCCGCAACCCCGACGCTGCAGAACTGTCGGCGTTGTACGACCGAGCGGCACTGAAAATTGGGGAAGCCCTGCCCAAGGCTGTCATGTTTCCGCACAAGGAGGATGCGCTGCAGGGCGTTCTTGGACTACTGCAAGATCAAGCGCAAGGGTTTGCCGCGCGGCAGCGCTTCCTGACAAAGGCGGCGCCCCTGCTCGCCACCCCCGTCGGTCGCAAGCGACTCCCTGAGTTGTGGCAGCAATTGCTGGAGCTCGCCGAAAGGCACGGCGTCGCGCGCGCGTCGATGCTGGTATGCGCGCTTATCAGCGCCAGCGCCGCGCATCCCGCGATGAATCCGGCCATTGGGGTCCTGAAGCCACGCCGCCAGTACACGGAAAAGCATGCCTTCAATGCATTGGCGGATCTTCGAGCCTTGGACTTATTGATCGCTGCAGGGACAGATTTTCCAGACAAGCGGGTGGCACTCCTAACTGAAGACCGAGCGCTGGCCTTGTACTGGGTGGGCATGCAGACGCACAGCCATCGCAGGGATGGGACCAGCATCCACTACGCCATGAATCCGCACACTGCAATGTTCGCCCGCCTAAGCGATCAGGAGGTGCAAGCCGTGCTGAGAATGCTCGCTGATGACGGGAAGGCCCCGGACTGAGGCCACGATGCTAGACAACAGCCGAAAGAAGACGGCGGTCCCTCGAAGGAGTGGGGCATGAATGTCTCGTCACTCCAGGGTAATAAGCGCCCGGATGTCGAAATCACCCATCGCGTTTCGCATGATGCGCGATGTAGGCCCTGAACTCCTCTTCTGAGATCTTGTTGTGCCTCGCGTCGTAGGTGCCGGGATTCGCGTTATATGCTGAGCGCGTGCTGAAAAAGACAAATGCACCCGTTAGATAGCGACCTGCCGGCCTAGCCGACTCCGGCAGCGACTCTCCGTTGTATTCATTCTGATCCCAGCACGAGTAGGGTGCGTAGTGCCCTGGCGAAATCTCGGTCAGCGCTTCGTAGGTCCGCCCTGAGTTGATGGCGTTCTTGACGCCAGTTGGCGCCACCGGTGCTGCTTCGAGCCGGAAGTAGCTCCAGCTCGTGTCGTTCCCAAAGGACTCGAAGGTGAGCTTCGCCGGTTTCAGTATCTCCACCATCTTCTCACCGATGTGAAGGGCAATCATCCCTTCTTCGGCGGCCGTGGACACAGCTGTAATAGTGTTCCCACCGCCGGTTGGATAGAACATGTGGTTCAGAGAGGGAACCTTGGCGATCTCAGCGAGCACCAAACAGATTACATCGACTCCCTCCCATGTGGTGCGTGCAGGGACGCCGAGTGGAAAGAGCTTGCGCGTGAGCTCGGTCCATTCAGTCAGGTTGCGGGTGTGGAAATTTTTGCAGATCGCAAGCCATTCCCGCAGCCGCGCGATGACAGCCGGCATTGCAGGCCGCCGATCGGGCTCGGTGTCGGTGCATTCCTCCAGCAGGCGGTCCAGCGTTGTGGTGTAGGTATTCCCCAGGTGGTGGGACAGGGCCAGTGTCGAAAGCGGGTTGTACTGCCCGTCAAAGCCCAGTTCCTGCCCCGTCAGTGCGATCCAGAGCGACTTCGCAAATGAGTAGACGTCGGCGGGCTGACCGTTGGCGGCGTTCGCACTCCTACGCATCTCCGGCGCCATCGTGAACTTCGCGCCGATGTCGCGGCGAGGCGGCGTGATCTCGGCCCGGCCTGGATACTTCACGAGTCCAAAATCGGATAGGCAAAGCTGACCTTCGTAGTATAGAAAGTTGGCCGGCTTAATGTCCCTATGCGAGATGCCCGCTTTGTGTAGCGTCTCGATCGTCATGGCCAGCGCGATGAAGTCCTCGACGATTTCGAAGGAGTCACGGCCCTGAATGTACTGCTCGAATGGGACTGCAATGGGCATGGCGAACCAGGGCGTCGCTTTCGACTTTTCATCCGGAACGAACTTCTCGAGGAGCGGGATGATCCCCGGCATATGTCCAAGCTTCTCAAGCGTACTGGTCTCCACCTTGAAGCGCTCGTAGGTTTCAGGTGCGACCGACCGCAGCATCTTGATGGCTTGGGGCGCTTGCCCAGGCCTTGCAGCTTTCCATACGTCGCCGTTTCCGCCGGCTCCGAGTTTCGCCTCCAACACCCATCCATCGAAAACGCCTCCTACTTGGAACATCTCGGCTGACTTCTTCTTGCTTTTGCTCATTGCATCGGATCTGAATAGGGAGTGGGGAGTCGCTGCGTTGGACGTTCTGGACGACCGATACTGGCGCAGCCTCGAGGCTGCATCATCGGTGTCAACGTGATGAGGAGTGAGTATGGATGTTCTATTTTTCTTGAAAGATCGTACGCGCCTCTTCCACCAGTTTTACGAGCATGGGGCGATTCCGTTCAACGAGCTAATCCGAAAGATCGAAGCGGAGGAAGAGTCCTATTTACCACCCTGCAGTGAAGATGGAGAACCGCCGTATATCAGCGAGTGGATTGATGCGGACGAAGTGCGGGAAGTCATTGGCCGCTGTTGTCTGTCCATCCTGTCGGCATCCCTGCAGCGCTACTTTAGAACCTGGGAGCGCAACCTGCGTCTGAACTGCGGCAAGGCCTTCAAGGCCGAGTTCAAGAACGAAGGGATTGTCGTTGGATATCGCGCTTGTCTGGCCTTGTGCGGGGGCATCGATTGGAGTGAAAGTCCGGCGGATCTCGAGATCATCGAGCAGGTGGTGTTGGCCTGAAACCGGGATCATTATTCAGAGAACATCACGTCGGTGCGAGTGCCCCACGCCGAGAAGGATAGGCTGAGATTCCACGGCCGTTCTTCATGAGCGAGCGCGAAGCGGCGCTGTTTGAAGAAGGCCACGAGCCTGCGCTGTTCATGTCGGCCTCGGTTTACGTCTCCCGCGACAAGCTGATCAAGGCGATCGAGCAGGTGAGCGTCTGTGCGAATGGCTCAGAGAAAAGATGTTCGATGCCAAGTACTCGGCGAGGATTTTCCGCGAGTGATTCACGAGCGGTCTTACTGCCCTGCGACACCTGGCGTACCAGGCTTTTCGAGGGCGGTGTTGACACAACGGAAGAGCAACTGGCCTTCGCGCTGCTCGATGATTTCTTCGTCACCTTGGAAATGCCACTGGAATACGCTTGGATGTCGGAAGAGGGCAGGATCCAGCGGGCGCTGCGCAAACGGGTTGTGATAGACGCGCAGACCGTCAAGCAGGCTTTCTTGGTAGCGCCGCTTGGGTTCGTTGATGACATGCGGACGGTCTGCGGCCGGATTGAGACGCAATGCTGTGAAGACGATTCCGGGAGCGGGATCTGATGAGAGCGCGCGAACCTTGCCCATGGTTGCGCATCCGCTGAAGATCACCGCGCTGATCTCCCGATAGGCAGGTGTGGTGAACAGGCCGAGGTCGATCGGACTGCCGTTGTCCTTGAATACCTGCCGCAGTTCTTCACCTTGCAACCGGCCTTCCTGGCCTCGTGTGACGATGTAGCGCTCTTCGTCGACGTAGTAGCCATACAGCACGGCTTCAATCGGTCGCTGACAGGCCATGAAGCTGAACGGCTGGTCGAAGTTCGTCACCGCCACCACATAGGCGCGATCCTTCACATGATCGAGCGGCGCATATGATTCGATGTACTTGCGATGCTTCGCTGTGAGGCTGTTGGCCAGCCGCACTATGGTCTGCAGGTTGAATGCATTCAGGTCGCCTGGCGGCATCTTTCCCAGCCTGGCGAACTCCGGCTCGGCGCTTTGCGCGTTCGATGCGATCGTGGCCTCGATGTTCAACCCCAGGCTTGGAATGCAGAAGTCTGGCCTCGCTTGCGAGAAGTCCACGCTCATGCCGTACTTCTTCAGCACGGCGAAGAGGTACAGCTCCCAGAAGCTCGAATTGAATGTGGTCTGGAACTCATCAATGAACTTGCCGTCGCGATCAACGAAGCCTCGCGCCCAGTCCTGCAGAACGTCCATGTTGTAAACGTTCCCGGTACTGAGAATGCTGCGCAGGTTGGGGTGCAACCTCGCTTCGGCGACGACTGGATCGAATAGCTTCAACAGATCACTCCGATTTTCTTTAGGGCACAAGGTGCTCGATCAGTTCGGGCGTCAGATCTTCCGCACCTTCCTGTCCGAAGATTGTGTGGGCCCTCTTGTCGAACGACTGTGCTCTGTCGATTGCTTGGCGCAGCTCTTGGAGTGGATAGTCAAAAATGACCCGTCTTCCAATCTCGGGGCGGTCGATATCCACTGCGAAGCTTTCGCCGTTGAGCGAAAAGCTGCCGTCCCAGTCGATCTCAATGTTCCGCCCGGCGTCCCTGATATTGCGTGGCAATGCTGCCCCTTGCCAGATCAAGCAAATGGCCATGTCCTCATTGGCGTCGAGCATCCACGCATCGCCTTGGCTGGTAAACAGCACCAGCGGCACTGTCACCATTTCCGGGCCGGTTACGATAATTCTGGTCTCGCCCGCACGAGCGGCGCGAACGATGAGATCCAACTCGGCGCTGAGCTTGCCAAAGCCTGCTCGTTCCTCGGTTTCCTTCAGGCAGAGCGTGACGTGGTGCCAGTGGTCGTAGCCGGCACTGCGCGCAACGCGGTTCAGCAGGTCGGTATGCTTGCCGCCTCCTTTGCGCTGAAGCTTCTTGGTTTGCTTCTTGAGATCGTCCACCGTAACCGTGGACGTGGGGATGTATCGCATGACAGATTCCTTTTCTGTGACGCGAATCAACGGTGCCCACTGCCGGGATTCGCCACAGGGTTGGGAATCGGCCAAAGATGGTTTCAACGTTATCCCGTGAGGGTTCGCCATGGTGGACAGCAGGCGATAACGGTTCGCCCGCGCGCATCTTACCGCAGCATGAGTTGAGCGCACCAAGTGCCCAGCCTTGAGGCTGTGGGGCGTGGTCGGCTTCCAGCCCTGCATTCACTAGGCGCCAGACCCTGCCTAAAGTCGTTGGGCTTGTTCCGAGCTACTGAGAAAATGCGTACCTGGCAATTCCATCACCCGGAGACGATATGCACCCAATTCAAATGCAGGAAGGCGACCGAGGAATCGGCATGGGCTACGCAGGATTCATTGATAGGTTTGAGGAAATCTGCCATGAACATTTGCAGGAAGGACGCGCCAGAGCATTTGCATTCGTCTTCTATGACATGACCAATGGAGTCGTGCGTCGCGCCCTGAGCGATGCTCATGGCTTCCGGCTGCTGCATGAGAAGACCGGCAAAGACATCACGCTCTTCTATCTGCATGATCGTGCAATCGAGGCTCACTGGCGCAGCTTCAACAAAACTTTCATGGAGGCACTGGGGGTTGAGGAGCAAGCGGTGCCGCCTTGCATGGTGTTCTTTCGCGTGCATGGGGAGAACATCGAGGATATTTCGATATACCGCATCGATGAGCAGACCACAGATCCGGTTCTTGTCGCCGCCGAGCTGGAGCAGCATGTGGACGATGCCATCAAGCGCCTGAACGCCGAAGGCGACGTTTCCGCGTTGTCCGCGTTAGGCAACCTGATCGCCCAGGTCGGGGCCCTGTCCAAGGTGGGCGAGTTCCTGCTCAAGCTCAAAGGAGCTGCCTGAATGTCGAATATTCGATCACTGGACATGAAGTTTCTCGACGACTTGTTCGAGATGAACAGCGGCTACGTCCTCGACTTTTCCGACCACGGCATGGCGCGCTTCTTCGCAGAAGAGTTGAACGTCGACATTGACGATGAAGCCTACCGGGAACATGGCACCTCAAAGGCTAAGCGACTTCGGTGCTACTTGAACAAGGTCGACCTGCCCACCTCGGTCAAGGCGCTGCGGACCCTGTGGGAATACCGCGAGGGGATTCGGAAGCATCGCGAACGTGAGGAATGGGTGTCAAACGCCGAGGGGCGATTCTTCTCGCTTTTGAATCGCATGCAGGGCAAGCCCGATGCGGTCCCTGCGGGAGAGCCGCCTAAGGCGGCCTTCGACCTGCCGAAGATTCTCGCGTTAAAGCAACGGCTGATTGATCTCTCCTCGATGGAGCCGCACCCGCGAGGCTATGCGTTCGAGGTCTGGCTGCGTGATGCCTTCAATTTCTATGGGTTGGAGCCCCGCGAGCCGTTTAGGAACAAGGGCGAGCAGATCGACGGCAGCTTCGTTCTGCAGGGCGAGACCTATCTGCTCGAAGCGAAGTGGGAATCGACGAAGACCAGCGCTGCCAACCTTCACGCATTCCAAGGAAAGCTGGAGCAGAAGGCCGCATGGGCGCGAGGCCTGTTCGTCAGCAATAGCGGCTTTACCGAAGACGGCTTGATCGCCTTCGGACGCGGCAAGCGCGTCGTCTGTATGGATGGTCTCGATCTCTTCGATGCGCTTGATCGCGAACTGCCGCTCAACCTCGCGATCGACCGGAAGGTTCGGCGTGCGGCGGAAAGCGGTCTTCCCTTTGAGAGGATTCGCGACCTCTTCTAGCATTGATGCAGCAACTGAAAGCCGCACTACGCAAACCTGGGATCAAGCGGCTTTCAACGGGTCGAATTCGCGCTCTTTGTCGGGTCACGACAGATGCTCAGGCGAGGTTCAGCGCGTAGTGGCGAGCCATGTCGAAGTACGCCGCCATACGCCCAGCTACGCCTCAGTTTTCGAGCTACTTGCCTGGGGTAATTAGGGGGTAATTTCATCGCCAAACCATGCCAATTGACGCCCATAGTGCGTTCCGGCGTAAAGCAGCGTAGATGCGCTAAGTGACTGTTAGTAAAGGAGAAATCACTCTTTTCGCGCCAGTCAGCATCTGCATACCTACACAATGGGGGTGTGAGGTGTGTCGGTCATGCGGTGCGACAGGTTGAGGCTGGCCCTGCTGGGAGTCCCTTCTTGGGGGTTCGCATTGTCCCTGATCGAGCCAAGGCGCTCCAGGAATGCCCCAACGCTTGGCCTACATAGGGTTATAGGGTGCCGATTCGTTACGTTTTGACATACTATGGTTCGACGTGCCACGTCTGATCTGCGACGCTTGTTTCCATGCAAGACGTGCCGTCTGCCTTTGCCTTGTTTGCGGGAGATTTTTGCGTGACCGAAACCCCGTCAGTGCTTCAAGACCCTGCTCGTGAGCCGGCGAAGCGCTCTGCGCTGCCCGATGACACGCCGCCGCCGCAGGCTTCGCTTGATGCGGTGCCTGTTGCGCTGCTGGCATTTCGTCTGCGCGGCGCGCAGCTGTGTCTGGTGTCGGCCAACGCCGCCGCGCGCCAAATGCAGGGGCTGCGGGCCGCGCTGTCGCCGGGCGTCTCGGCGGTCAAGGTGTTTGTCCAACTGGCCGGAACGCTGGTGGTTGAGCAACTGGAATCCGTTGCGCGCACGGGGGAGGCGCTGACGTGCCGGCATGTGCTGCGTGAGCAGGGGCGTCTGGTGCTGGCCTGGAAAATCCATGCGCATTGCACTGGTTTGGGCAGCATTTTGGTGACGGTGCAGGATATTTCCGAGCTGGAACAACTGCGCTACACCCTGACCGACACCGAAGCAGTGCTTCACGATACCCGGCGCGAACTGCAAGAGCAGACCGAAGTATTCGGAACCATGGAGAGCATGGCGCGCACCGGCTATTGGCGCCGGATCCGGGACGAGGGCGAGTCCGTGCTGCTGTGGTCGCCGGGGCTGTGCGACATTGCCGGGTTCGAGCGCCAGGAATGGATCGGCACCGAGCGTGCGCTCAGCGGAGTTTTGCCAGAGGATCGCCATGTGATCGCTTCGGCTCCCACCGACGAGCCCGCCGGCGACGTCGAATACCGGTGGCGCCGACCCGATGGCGAGGTGCGCTGGATGCGTTCGCGCACGCGGCGCGCTGCCGTGGAAGGCGGGGTGCTGGTGGAGATGGGAGTGGTGCAGGACGTGACCGATGAGCACCGCTCTGCGGGCCGTCTGCGCGATCAGCTCGACTTCATTCAGAGCATTGCCGGCAGCATTCCAGGTTTTATCTACCAGTGCCGCATTCATCCGGACGGTAGCCACAGCTTGCCGTATGTGAGCGAGGCGGTGAATGAACTGATGGGCGTGTCGAACCAGCTGGTGCGCCAGGACACCCAGGCACTGGAGCGCAATGTGCTGCCGTCGGATCTTCCCATGCTGCGCCGCTCACTGGCCCGCGCGGTGCGCACGCTTCGGCCCTGGCATTGCGAATACCGCGTGACGGCACCCGATGGCGCGGTGCGTTGGCACATGACAAGCGCCGCCTTGCAGGCCGAAACAGACGGCACCGTCTTGATGCACGGCTACACCATTGACATCACCGACCGCAAGCACGCCGCGCAAGAGATCGAGCGCTTGGCGTTCTATGACGTGCTCACCCAACTGCCCAACCGGCGTTTGCTGCTCGACCGCTTGCAGCGCTCGGTACTCAGCAGCCAGCGAAAACGCCAGCATGGGGCGCTGCTGTTCATCGATCTGGACAACTTCAAGGACCTCAACGATACCCTGGGCCACGATATGGGAGACCAACTGCTCAGCCAGGTCTCCGAGCGCCTGTTGGGCAGCGTGCGCCAATGCGACACCGTGGCCCGTTTTGGCGGCGACGAATTTGTGGTGCTGATCGACGGTCTGGACGAGGACCCGGCGCAGGCCCGCGTGCAGGCCGATGCCGTCGCCATCAAGCTGCTGCTCAGCTTGAACAAGCCGTTCGAACTGGCAGGGCAGCAACACTACAGCACCCCCAGCATCGGGCTGACTTTGTTCGGTCAGGAGCGCCTGAGCGTGGACGAACTGCTCAAACGCGCCGATCTGGCGATGTACGAAGCCAAAGCCGCTGGGCGCAATACGCACCGGTTTTTTGACCCCGGCATGCAACAGGCGCTGCACGCGCGCTCCAGCCTCGAAGTCGATCTGCGCCTGGGGCTCGCCAATGGCGAGCTGTTTGCCCACTACCAGGCCGTGGTGGACCCACAGGGGAAAGTCCACGGCGTGGAGGCTTTGGCCCGCTGGAACCACCCAGAACGCGGTGCCATCAGCCCGATGGAGTTCATTCCGCTGGCGGAACAGACGGGTTTGATTCTGCCCTTGGGTCAGCTGATCCTGCGTGCTGCCTGCGAGCAATTGGTGCGCTGGGCGGCCAGTACGAAAACGGCGCATCTGAGCATGGCGGTCAACGTCAGCGCACGGCAGTTTCGCCAGCTCGATTTTGCGGCGCAGGTGCTGCAAATTCTGCGCGAGACGGGCGCCAATCCGTGCCGGCTCAAGCTCGAATTGACCGAGAGCCTGTTGCTGGGAGACATCGAAGGCACAGTGGCGCGCATGGAGGAACTCAAGCGCGAAGGCGTCGGCTTTGCGCTCGACCACTTCGGCACGGGCTATTCGAGCCTGGCCTACCTCAAGCGTCTGCCGCTCGATCAACTAAAAATTGACCGCGGCTTTGTGCGCGACGTGCTGACCAATCCGAACGACGCAGCCATTGTGCGCACGGTGCTGGCGCTGGCAGACAGCCTGGACCTCACTGTGGTCGCCGAAGGCGTGGAAACGGTGGAGCAATTGGCCTTCCTTCGCCTGCACGGTTGCGTGCAGTTCCAGGGCTACCTGTTTGGCCGCCCTGGTCCGGTGGGCGGCGTGGAGGCGCTGCTTGACGGCGGTGCTTGAACGCTTGGCTCAGAGCGGGAGCTTTCGGCCATGCTGATGGGAGCCTCCCCGGAGCAGCGTGTGCCCTTGTTCAAGGGCCTTTTGCTCGCATTGCTGGTTTCCGTTGCGGCAGCCTTTGCGGTCGTGGATGTGGTCTGGCAAATGCGTGCTGCCGAGCACCAGACACAGCGCCAGGAGCTGCTTGAGCGCACCAGTGCAGCGCTGGCCGGGCAGACGACGCGCAGCGTACCCTTGGGCGCCGTGGCCTTGATGGGTTTGAGTGAGCCCTTGTTCAAGGCGGTGGCCAGCGGCGCGCAGGCGCCCGATGCCCCTGCCGTGCTGGCCGCTCTGGCCGTGGTCCGCAAGCGCTTTGGTCTTGGCGCCGCGTATGTCATCAATGCCGACGGAATCGTCGTTGCCCACGAAACCCTGGGGCCGCGTTCCACGGGCCTGGATGTGGCTTTTCGCCCCTACTTCCAGCAGGCTTTGCAGGGGCAGGCCAGCGTCTACGCAGGTGTTGGCTCGCAAACCGACGAGCGCGGCTTCTACGTGGCAGCGCCTTTGTATGCGGGCGACACCGTGCAGACTCCGATCCTGGGCGTCGTCATGCTGAAAATGCCGTTCGATGCCATCGACGCGGTATTGGCGGGCACCGGTCTGCCCAGCCTGCTGCTGTCGCCCCAGGGCGTGGTGATGGCAGCCACCCGGCCGGAATGGCTTTACGCACTGGCGCCGCCCCTGACTCAGAAGCGCATGGACGACATCGCACGCGTGCGGCAGTTTGGCAGCCATTTCGACAAGGGCGGGGTTTCGGAGCTGCCGTTTGCGCAGAATGCATCGCAGCTGCTGCTCAACGGCGCAGAGCACGCCATCGAACGCCACCCTGTCGAATGGGGCGATCCGAACGGACCATGGTCCCTGGTGGTACTGGAAGACCTCGCCCAGATATTTCCGCTGTTCGATCGCTTGCGCTACGGCGGCGTGGCCTTCGTGCTCTTTTTCCTGCTCGGCCTGTTGCTGCTGGAGCTGCTGCGCGGCCGGGCCCGAATGGCTGCGTCGCGGCAGCGCTTGCGGGTGCTGGGTGCGGCCTTGGAGAACAGCCCGGTCTCGGTGGTGGTGACCAATGCCCAGGGTGTCATCGAATGGGTCAACCCCGAATTCGAACGCAACACCGGCTACAGCCTGGCCGAGGTGCGCGGCCGCAAGCCCTCCTTGCTTGCAAGCGGCAAGACGCCGGTGCAAAGCTTCCACGAAATGTGGTCCGCCATGCTGACTGGGCGACCCTGGAAGGGGACGTTCATCAATCGGCGCAAGGACGGAACGCAATACCAGGAGGCCGCCACGCTCTCGCCGGTGCTCAATGCGCGGGGACGCTGCATTGGCATGGTGGGCCTGCATCTGGATGTCTCGGCGCGCATGGAGGAGCAGCAGCGACTGCGGCGCAGTGAGCGCCGCCTCAAAGAGCTGCTGGAGCAGCAGAACGCCATTTTCGACAACGCCCCGCCGGTGCTGCTTAGCTGTGACGGCCTCATGCGCCGTTTCAACCCCGCCTTCGCAAGTTTGGTGGGCGGCACGGCGGCCCAGTTGCAGGACCAACCCGTGAGCCTGCTGTTTGGGGGCGCACAGCAGCATGCCGCGTTTTCCGCCCGGGTGGCGCCGCAGCTGGCGCAAGGGCTGGCAGTGCGGGAATACTGGGCGGTGCAGCGTCTGGATGGCGTGCGCATGGAAGTGCGCATTTCGGCGCGCGGCGTGCAGGTGGAGGGGTTTGCCCACGCAGCGCTCTGGATCATTGAAGACGTCACCGAGGCGCGCCGCATCGAGGCGGCCATGCGCGAGACCAGCGAGCGGTTGGAACTGGTTCAGGGCGCCGGCAAGATGAGCGTGTTTGACGTCGATCTGCGCACGGGCCGCTGCATCTGGCGCCAGAAGAACCCCGAGGTGGATGGCATCGCCGAGCGCGTGTTCGACGACTGGCTCGCGGCCTGGAAAGAGCGCCTGCTGCCGGCCGATCGTGCACCGGCCATGGAGCGCATGCATGCCGCATTGCAAAGCACGGCCAGCAGCTTCAGCGACGCCTGGCGCTTGCAGCGGTTTGAAGGCGGCGTGCACTGGTTTGCCTGCACCGCGCGCATCCTGCGCAATGTCCAGGGCGAAGCCGAGCGCATGGTCGGTGTCAACGTAGACATCGATGCCTACAAGAAGCTTGAGGACCAGGTGGCTGCCCAGGTGCAGTTTCAGGAGGTGCTGATGGACACCATTCCGGTGCCCATCTTCTACAAGGACGAACTGGGCCGCTACCTGGGCTTCAACCGCGCCTACGAGCAGGCCTTTGGCATCCGGCGCGAGGATTTTCTGGGCAAAACGGTCCAGGATCTGGCCCACCTGTCCCAGGAGAAGCGCGATCTTTTCCAGTTCGATGCGCAAACCGCGCTGCAGGGCACGGAGGCGGTGCACCGCGAAGTGCTCATGCCGTATGCCGATGGCCAGATGCACCACACCCTGTTCTGGCTGCAGGCCTTTCAGCGGCCCGACGGCACGCCAGGCGGGGTGATTGGCACCTTTGTCGATATCAGTGAACGCGAGCGCATGCAGCAGGAACTGCGCCGCGCCAAGGAAGTGGCGGAAGAAGCCACCGCGCTCAAATCCAACTTTTTGGCCAACATGAGCCACGAAATCCGCACGCCCATGAACGCCATCATCGGCATGTCGCACCTGGCGCTCAAGTCGGGGCTCGATGCGCGCCAGAACGACTACGTGAGCAAAATTCAACAGGCGGGGCAGCACCTGATGGGCGTAATCAACGGCATTCTGGATTTTTCCCGGATCGAGGCCGGCAAGCTCCATATCGAGCCGCGTCCCTTCGTGCTCGAGCAGGTGCTCCATGGCGTCGTTGACGTGGTCAGCCACAAGGCGAGCGCCAAGGGGCTGGAGCTGATCTGCGACGTAGCGCCCAACGTGCCGCAGAACCTGGTAGGCGACGCGCTGCGCATCGGGCAGATTCTCATCAATTACACCAGCAACGCCATCAAATTCACCCAGCAGGGCGACATTGGCATCGTGGTCCGCGTACAGGCAGGGCAGGCCAAACAGGTGCTGCTGCGTTTCGAAGTCAGCGACACCGGCATTGGCCTCTCCGCAGAGCAGATCGAGCGCCTGTTCCAGAGCTTCCAGCAGGCCGATGCCTCCACCACGCGCCGCTATGGCGGAACCGGCCTGGGTTTGGCAATCAGCAAGAGCCTTGCCGAGTTGATGGGCGGCGAGGTGGGGGTGCGCAGCGAGCCCGGGCAGGGCTCCACCTTCTGGTTCACAGTGCCACTGCAGCGGGGTGTGCCTGCGCGCCGTTTGTTGCCTCGGCCCGATCTGCGCGGGCTGCGCGTGCTGGTGGTGGATGACAACCTCCATGCGGCCGCCGTGCTCGCTGAAATGCTCCAGGCCATGAGCTTTGACGCGCAAGAGGTGCACTCCGGCGAGGAGGCGCTGGCGGCGCTGGCGCAGGCAGCCACCCAGGAAAGACCTTTTGATCTGGTGGTGCTCGACTGGCAGATGCCCGGCATGGACGGACTGGAACTGGGTCGTCGCATTGGCGAGATGCACCTGCCCAAAATGCCGCGCCGGCTCATGGTGACGGCCTTCGGCCGCGAGGACGTGCTGTGCTCCGCCCAGCACCAGGGCATTGAAGAAGTGCTCATCAAGCCGGTGAGCGCGTCGGTGATGTTTGACACCGTCATGCTGGTGCTGGGTGAAGGGGCGGCACAGGTCCGGCCCACGTCACCAGACCCGCACGGCAGCGCTGTCCACCCCGTTCTTGCCCTGCAAGGGGCCCGCGTGCTGCTGGTGGAGGACAACGAGCTCAATCAGCAGGTGGCGCAAGAACTCTTGCGCGAGGTGGGCGTGGACGTGGATGTGGTTGCCGATGGTCAGCGGGCCGTGGAGCGGGCCTGCACTGTGGCCTACGACCTGGTGCTGATGGACATGCAGATGCCGGTCATGGACGGCCTGGAGGCCACGCGCAGGCTGCGGGCCGAGCCGCATCTGGCGCATTTGCCCATTGTTGCCATGACGGCCAACGCGCAGGAATCGGACCGCCAGCGTTGCCTGGAAGCCGGCATGAACGACCATCTGGCCAAACCCATCGTTCCCGATCGGCTGTGGGCGGTGTTGCAGCACTGGATTCAGCCCGCTGCCGCTGCACCGCTGCTGCCAGGCGCAGCACCCAGGCAGGGCGCTGATAACACGGTACTCCCGGCCACCGCCGAGATCGACCTCGAGCAAGGTTTGCACCACGCCATGGGGCGGCGCGCGCTCTATGCCGACACCTTGCGGCGCTTTCTGCAGAGTCAGGAAGGCGCGGCCGAGCGCATCGCCGCTGCGCTGGCAGAAGGCGACGCTGCACAGGCCCTGCGCGAGTCCCATACCCTGCGCGGCCTGGCCGGTACCGTGGGCGCTGTGGCCGTACAGACCTGCGCGGGCGAGCTGGAAGAGGCCCTGCGCGATGGGCCGGCGCACGCGGCAGCGGTGCCACCCTTGGTCGCCGGACTGCGGCTTGCGCTCGACGCCTTGGTCGGGGCGCTGCAGGTCTGGCGCGCGCAACAGGCCCCGTCCCCC